>Ga0255757_10001286_pt1 | contig 24558 bp, 20 predicted proteins | sample 071ome_27_FD_179957 | JGI IMG/M metagenome (GOLD analysis project Ga0255757, IMG submission 179957) | Coastal salt marsh microbial communities from the Groves Creek Marsh, Skidaway Island, Georgia - 071409AT metaG (version 2) | ecosystem: Environmental > Aquatic > Marine > Intertidal zone >...
CCAGGCTTCCTTTATTAAAATTAACGCTATCAAAGATCTGAACTGCACTATGCAGATGTATACCTCTTTAGAAGCCCTGGTTCCAGCCTGAAACAGTCAGATGTAACTAGAATTTTAGATCGGTTCAATTTTTTGCGGCCTCTCGATGGCGCCGCTTTATAGATTTAGAAATAAAGTCACTGACTGTTTCGGGGTAACAATTTTCCAAAATGCCCGAAAAAGATTGCGGTTAACAAAATTAAAAAGATTACGAGAATAACTGCCCACTCTCCAACTTGCGAGTAGATGGTAGCAGGCAGCGGTGATGGCAATTTTACATCGATACTGCCAGAGACCCCCACCCCCAGACTATCAATTACGCGCCCCCAAGGATCAATTACACCAGAAATCCCGGTATTGGCCGCACGCACAACCGGCAAACCTAGCTCGACTGCGCGCATCTGAGCCAGCGCAAAATGTTGACGAGGACCAGCGCTGTCAAGGAACCAAGCATCATTAGTGATATTTACAACCCAATCGGCTCTAGATGCCGCAGCGACCTCATGAGAAAAAATGATCTCATAACAAATCAGCGGAAGGACTTTTTGAATGCCTAAGAGATCAATAGGGGTTGGTTTTGGACCCGGACTAAAATCAGTACGCCCACGTGTGATTTTCGAAATGCCCAAAAAATCTCTATACGGAACATATTCGCCAAAGGGAACCAGATGATGCTTATCATATTTTGCCCTTATCTCACCACTCGCATCTACGACTAGAAGGCTATTAAAAAGTTTAAATGGATTCCCGGAACTCCCGATGCTCGTCAAAGAACCCGCCCAAAGTAATCCGCCCAAGGGGATTGTATCGCCAAGTATACGGCTTAAATTTGCATTTGGCGGCAACAAAAAAGGTATGGCCGTCTCCGGCCAGATTATGTGTTTGACGTCAGCATTACCAACGCCCTTGGAGAGTTCGACCAGTTTGTCTAAGTGCTGATTTCGTAGCCTTGGATTCCACTTTAAATCCTGAGGTATGTTCGGTTGAACAATCCGCAATCGCAGATCACCTTTTCCTGGTTCTGTCGCCTCGAAAAGACGAACAAATCCAAAAATCCAACAAGCCGCAATCAGACCCAAAAAGACAAATGAAATACCCAAGGAATGGCTCTTAGACTTTAAGACAAAAGTTACTGGCCAGAGGAAAATCAATACCGTCAAGAAGCCCAGTCCGTAGAGCCCGATCACACTAAGCCCTTGCAAAAAGACAGGATCCAAACTCCAGATGACTGCAATCGGATTCCATGGAAAACCCGTCAATAGGTGGGCACGGGCCCACTCGCATAAAGTCCATGAAGCAGCCAACGCCAGCAACCTCGGGAGGCCTTGCTTTGCAAAAAAAGACACGCCTGCCGCAATCCCAATAGAACAAGCAAGGACCGCAGGGATCAGCAATAGAGCCAATGGAATCATCCAGGCAAACTTCTCGCTCTCGACAAGCAATGATAAGCTAATCCAGTAAAGCCCGGCCAAAAAATACCCAAATCCGAACCACCATCCATCCGCGATAGCGGCCCTAAGTGATCTTGCCCCGCTTATCAAAAAAAACAAAATGGGGAAGCTGACCCACAATAAAGGTAATAAAAACAAAGGCGGCAAAGAAGTGGCGGCTAGAATTCCAGCCAGAAATCCAAGGAGGCCCCTGCGCCAGCCCCTCAGCTCCCCTATCGCAGCTGCAGCTCTAACTAACCTGAGCGATAATCTATAATATAAAGCTCTCAATCTAACTGATTATCATCAGGAATGACCGGGATTGCGACTCTCATCCTCCGTATCCTTCGAGGATCCGCATCGAGGATTTCAAATTCGACTCCCGAGCTATGCGTAATAACTTCCCCCTTTGCAGGCACGCGACCGGCCAAGAAAAATACCAACCCACCCAGCGTATCAATATCCTCCTCTCGCTCTTCCGAAACTAAAAATTCTCCAATACGTGCTTCGAATTCAGGTATATTCGTTCTAGCGTTTACATCAAAAAGACCGGGTCGTATTTCAATGAAGCCAGCGCCATGATCTTCATCATGTTCATCCTGAATCTCACCCACAATCTCTTCGACCAAGTCCTCGATAGTCGCCAGACCATCAATACCCCCAAATTCATCTACAACAAGGGCCATATGAACCCTTCGCACGCGCATTTGCAGTAACAGTTCTAGAATAGGTGTGGAAGGAGCCACAAAGAGAACGGGCCGCACTAAATCCTCAAGTTGACTCGGTTCTTCTCTGCTCCAACCTTGCAACACATCCTTGATGTGAACCATCCCAGATATATTGTCGAGGGTTTCACGATATATCGGGATTCTCGAGTGTGCTTCATCACTCATCACACTGACTAAATCCGAGAGCGAGGTTGTTATCTCCAACGCGACAATATCAGCTCGTGGAACCATAATGTCATAAACAGTTAGCCCATGCAGGTTCAAAATATTCCTGAGCAACCTGAGTTCATCGGAGGACGCGGGAAGCTCTCCAGCAACCTCCTGCTCTTCGATCAGTTCTTCGATGGTATCACGCAAATCTCCTCCATTCGAACGTGAACGGGGGAAGATCCGCCTCCACCAAGTTACTAGGCTCCGATTTCCAGGACTTTCATCCTGATATTCCTGGGGGCTCTCGAAGCCCGATTTTGTTGAACCTGCCATCAGATAAACTCAGAAAGAGGCATAGTAGCCCTGGTGCAGTAGGGATCACTGACCCCCAGGTTTGCTAAAACCGCAGTTTCCTTTGCCTCCATGATTTTGGCTTCCTTCTCATCTAGGTGATCATAGCCTAAGAGATGGAAGACCCCATGCACTATCAAATGGGATAGATGATCATGAAGAGAAACACCATCTAATTCAGCATCCCGGCTTGCTTCACCAAATGCCACTACTACATCGCCCAATAACCGCGACAATTCTCCGAGTGGTTCGGATTCTTGATTAGGGAATGCCAAAACATCCGTTGCAGAATCGATCCCTCGCCATTCCCGATTGAGATTTTTAACCATTTTATTATCTGTTAAGACAATGCTAATTTCACAGGCTGTATTGTCTAAATCCTCAAAAGCTACGACTGCGGCGGCTGCCTGACTGCAACAGGTCTCTGCGCAAGGTAATACCCGGGTCCATTCATAATCCTCGACTTTAACAAAGGTTTTCTTGTCGAAAAATTCCATATCAGGCTGATCTCAGGTCTCGCTTATGACCTGACGCCGGTCATCTGCGTCATAGGCTCTTACAACCTCCGTGACTAAAGAGTGACGAACAATGTCCTGTTCACCGAATCTGACAACTTGAACGCCCGAAATATTTCTCAATGTTTCAACGGCATTTATCAGGCCCGATACCGCTCCTCTTGGCAAGTCAACCTGGCTTGGATCCCCCGTAATCGCCATCCGGGAGCCCTCCCCCAGTCGGGTTAAAAACATTTTCATCTGCGTGCGTGTTGCATTTTGGGCCTCGTCCAAAATGATAAAGGCATGCGCCAATGTTCGGCCCCTCATGAACGCGAGGGGGGCCACTTCGATTTCACCAGAGGCGATGCGTTTCACCACCTGATCTGCAGGCATCATATCGTGCAAGGAGTCATATAGCGGGGCAAGATAAGGATCTATTTTATCTCTCATATCGCCAGGCAAAAAACCTAGCCTTTCCCCCGCCTCCACAGCGGGCCGCGACAATACTATCCGATCTACTTTTCCTTCCAATAATTGTGCCACTGCATTAGCCACAGCTAAATAGGTCTTACCAGTACCCGCTGGTCCAATTCCAAAAACCATCTCCGATTTTTGGAGCGCCCGAATGTAGGTCACTTGTCCTGGAGAACGGGCCTTTATGTGTCGCTTCGAAGTGATGAGGGTCGCCTCAGTTCGATTTTTAGACGTGCCTGGGGCAGACTTTAAATCTAAATTTGCGATACGCAGCGCAGCGTCGACTTCAGAGAAATCGACGGGCAGTCCCTCTTTCGACCGTGCATAAAGCGTATTCATGGCAGATCGAGCTATACAGATCGCTCTTTCGTCGCCAGACAGAGAAACTCTATTACCGCGGGAAGAAATACGAACCCCAAGGGTTTCTTCGATCCTGACAAGATTTCTGTCATGTTCGCCAAACAGGACTTGCAGTAATTTATTATCCTCAAATTGCAAAGTCAGGGGTGGATCGATTGAGCTGTTATCTCCGCCAGACCTCAAACTTTAACCTCCGGAGGCTTTGCCCCCTTTTCTTGAACTAATTCACCGGTTAATGAATTTTGATTAGCTTTTGTAATTCTGACCAACACAATCTTACCCAACAAAGAAAATAGTTCTTTCTCAGGGACTCTAACGTGAACCGATTGATTATGGGGACTTCGTCCTGCCAGCTGGCCTGACAATCGTCCGGTACGGTCAAGCAAAACTTTAGATAAAGAACCGACAAATTTTTCGTTGAAACTTTTTTGATGTTGGCCGAGTAAATCTTGCAATCGTGCTATCCGCTCTGTTTTTGATTGCTCTGACACCTGATCCTGATCATCAGCAGCAGGCGTCCCCGGTCTCGCGCTGTACTTGAACGAATAGGCTTGCGCAAAACCAACTCTGTCAGCCAATTTCAGTGTTTTTAAAAAATCTGCTTCTGTTTCACCGGGGTAACCAACAATAAAGTCTGATGAAATCGCGATATCAGGACGTACCTCTCTTATTTTAGAGATAATTTTTTCATAATGCTCAACATTATGACGTCTATTCATTCGATCTAGAACTCGATCGGAGCCCGATTGGACGGGCAAATGCAAATAAGGCATGAGGCTAGCCACCTTGCCAAATGCATTTATTAATGCGTCAGACATATCCAAGGGATGAGAGGTAGTAAACCTGATACGATCAAGGCCCTCTATTTCATCCAGGACCTTAATAAGGCCGCCTAGACCTCCTGCACAACCGCTATAAGCGTTTACGTTTTGTCCCAATAACGTGATTTCTTTAGTGCCCCCTTCAACTAAGGTCCTTGCCTCTTTAATTATTGCCGATGCTGGGCGAGAATATTCTGAACCCCTCGTATAGGGCACTACACAAAAAGAACAAAACTTATCACATCCCTCTTGGATCGTTAGAAAAGAAGATGCCTTATGAGATACGGGCGATGGCCAATTTTCGAACTTTGTTTCGACTGGAAAATCTGTGTCGATAGCCCGATTATGGTCGAGATTCTCTCTTAATAACTTTGGCAACCGATGCAAAGCTTGAGGCCCCAAAACAAAATCGACGTTCTTTGCCCTATCAAGAATTTCTTCACCCTCCGCCTGAGCAACGCAACCGGCCACGACGACCTTGGCTCGACGATTAGCCCTCAATCGACCTAGCTCTGAATACATCTTTTCAGACGCTTTTTCACGGATATGGCAAGTATTGAGTATTATAACATCTGCGTTCTCAGGTTCATTTTGTTGCTCGAAACCCTCTGCAGACAACGAATCAAGCATCCTCTGAGAGTCATAGACATTCATCTGACAGCCGAAGCTTTTAATAAAAACAGTTTTAGGCAAGTGTTATATCGCTGGAGAAAATTCTATGGTAATGAGGACAACTCATCAGCACGCTAAATTCGGGACATGGAAAGTTTGTCGAACACTACCACCCAATACTAAAGTGTCAAGAATTTGCATTCAATCTCCGAGACACGCGCCCATCCTGCCACGGAACAATCTCTACCCCCGACCTCTGAATTAATAGTATTAAATAGTCAATTAGTCGGACAACAGACTTCAGAACTTCTAGTATGTCTTGTAATCTGATAATGAGAAGATAAGCATTAATGAGACAAATTGTTAGGACATGCAGCCCAAAACACCCCAAAATCAGTTAACCGATCACGAATTAGATATCACCCGCGACGTATGTCCCATGACCTTTGTCCGGACTAGATTGATGATCGAGAAAATGGAGCAAGGAGAAATTTTAGCAATTCGACTTTGTGGCGATGAGCCTCTCAAAAACGTTCCTGACTCTCTAGTTGAGCTAGGACACAGGATCCTATCCCTTGAACCAGAAGACAAGAAAAACGGGAAGAACACACAAGTATTAAGGGTGCAGAAAAAATAAAAGCCTCAAATATCTAATGGCATGAATTTAGCCAGATCTGCTCGCATAGTATTAGCATCAGTGCGCGTACCATCCTTGTTTTCATAATAATTTGGCCTAACCCCAACCTTTTTCAAACCATGTGCTTTATAAAGTCGAGCAGCTGCGTCGTTATCAATAGCCACCTCTAAAAAAAACCATCGCGCCTTTTCAAATGAAGCCCGTGCCATTGCACTTCTTATTAGTGTTGTAGCAATTCCTTGTTTTCTATAATCCCGAGCCACTCCCAATGATAATAGTTCGCACTGATCGGCCGCCATACGACACAGAGCAAATCCGGTAATTGAGTCCGATCGTGGAGACCGTGCGACAAGACCAAAACTACCTGGCATTTTGAGAATCTTTTTAAGCGTTAGCTCATCCCAGTTGTCCGAAAAACACTGTGCATGAATTCGGGCTACAACAGAGAGTTGTTGAAGCGAGATTTGTTCTACACCGTAACTCGGAACTGCGTAGTATTGGTTCAACTGTTTATCCAATTAAATTAATTCGTGCGCTTAGGGGCTAATGTTACCTGAGGAGGATTAATATAGAGCGCGCTTAAGTTCGTCTGCGCCTGACTTGTATCTCTCTTGGCGGCCAGTTCCGCGATTAGGGCTACACAGGATTTTCGAGAGTCGGGAATAATTTGAGTCTGCTTTTTTAGATCATTACTCAGTTGGATTTGCATAGCCCCGTCACCGGTAATTATTGACCGGGAATTAGCTAAGGTTCTCAAAATAGAGCTCTCGTCAGACGATACAGGACGGCCGACAGTTTCTAAAAACCCTGATCGCAGCTTAAATTTCTGTAAAAAGAAATTTGAACGCCTGGAATTTAAAATCACACACAAATTTGTTATGTCATTGCTCCCGATCTTTCGCACGCAGGCGAGTGCGGCCGCATAAAAAGTGGTCACGCCATAAAGATCGCAGTTCAATCCAAGAGATAGGCCCCTTGCGGCAGAGAGCCCAACGCGCAAGCCGGTAAAAGACCCCGGACCAGTCGCAACTCCAACTACATCAATATTTTTGTATGTTAGTCCTGTCTCCAAAAGAGCACGATCTATCATTGGCATAAGCTTTTCCGCGTAGCCACGATTCATGTTTTGTGCACCAGAAAATTTCAAAACGTCATCTGCCCACAGCGCCACAGCGCATGAGGAACCCGTTGTATCAATACCAAGACTTAGCATGACATCTTCAAGTTAAATTTATATTAGACGATTTTTTACCCTCATATACAATGCGGTTATGACACTACAAGAAATAAATGCATGTGATTTTGGCGTTGGCATCGAATTGGCTTACGCCACCCACCAAAACTTTACCGGTCAGCCAGTTTATCTCCATCCGTTTTGTTACCTTCACCAAGATGCACTAACCGCTCTGGGAAGAGCCCGTGATGCTGCAAGTTTTATTGGTTTAAAAATTTTAATATACGATGCCTTTCGCCCTACCGAGGCTCAGCAGAAACTCTGGGACCACACACCAGATGAAAATTTTTTGGCACACCCCCAAAATGGCTCACCACATTCCCGCGGTGTAGCAATAGATTTGACACTTGCCGATGCCTCGGGAGTGCCATTGGATATGGGATCTAAGTTCGATACGTTCGATAAAATATCCTATCATGGATCCATAGAAATTTCTGAAAAGGCACGACAGAATAGACTAACTCTTTTAGGACTGATGACTGAGTCGGGTTGGGATTTTTATAGAAATGAGTGGTGGCATTACCAGCTATTCTCACCGAAGGACTATCCGTTGATAAGTGATGATTCTTTGCCAAACAAAATGATGAGTTGAAAGTTTTCGCTTGTCACCATTATCAAAACAGAAAAAAGAAAACCCTTTTCAAGTTTTTGTGGCTGACGAATAATTCCCATAGGGACATAAGCTAAGGCATGGACGTAATGATAAAAAAAACCAAGCTTCTTTTATCAAAAATCGGACTTGGCATATGCTGTCTCCTCGCAGGTATAGAGACGGCATGCGCAGCCTCATCAGCGGTAGTCCTCATGTATCACAGATTCGGTGAGAACCAGTACCCATCTACCAATATACGAATAAATCAATTTGAGGCGCATCTCAAAACCCTAACGAGTGGGGAGTTTTCCTTAAAATCCCTGACAGAAATCACCGCGGCCCTTCGAAATGGCAATCCACTACCTGATAAAACAGTTGGAATTTCGATTGATGATGCGTTTCTGTCTGTATATCAAAAAGCATGGCCAAGACTGAGGAAAGCCCAAGTCCCCTTCACCCTATTTATCGCCACCGACGCTATCGACAGAAACCTGCCCGGATACATGAACTGGAACCAAATTCGTGCCTTGCTAAAAGAAGGGGTTGAAATAGGCAATCAGACCGCCTCTCATCCACATATGCCATTGTTGTCAGAGTCTAAACTGGAGAATGAGCTAAAAAAATCCACTAAACGGTTTGAGGAGGAATTAGGTTTCGCGCCCGAAATAATTGCGTATCCATACGGAGAATACAGTTTAGCGGTGGCTAAGGTAGTGAAAGCTGCGGGATTTAGTGTAGGCTTTGGTCAACATTCGGGCGTAATCCATCCCAACAGTGATTTTTTTTATTTACCAAGATTTGCCTTCAACGAGACCTTTGGCGGGGTAAGTCGACTAAAGTTAGCAGCAAGGGCATTACCACTTCACGCTCTTGATATTACCCCCGCCGACCCGTTGCTGACGCCTAACGTGAATCCGCCTCCGTTCGGCTTTACTATAGGCAATCAAACTATCAAAAATTTGGACGCATTAAACTGCTACGCGCCGGATGGCAAGAGATTAAGGATTGAGAGGCTTGGTCAAACAAGGATCGAAATCCGAATGAATAATAAATTCCCAGCTGGCCGATCTAGGATCAATTGCACTTTATTGGATAAGAGCGGACGATGGCGATGGTTTGGCAGACAATTTTTTGTTCCAAAATAAGACACTTATATTATACAGGCTCACGCGCCAGATGAGAAAGGCATCAGGCTCTCGAGAGGAGGAAACAACCTCGCGCCATCAAATTGCTCTAATTGGTTTACCTTTATGATTTTTTCGATGGTGCGAACATATCCCTCACCTCTTTCGGAGTAATTTTCCAATTTGCTGATCAATTTTAAACCGCCGACAACACTTCCTTTCAGCCGCATGTTCCTTCGGGCGGCTCGAAACTCGACATACGCGGAGTGGGTATTCAAATTGAATGCATAAGCCCAGACGCCATCAAGAAGATTATTAAAAGATCGAACAAGAAACCTTTCTCCCCTCGGACGCAGTCTCGGTTTCATGCCATTCGTCCCAGCCCAGATCCTTTGACCGAACAAAGCGTTCCCCTCACGGGCAAACCTGGATGTCCCCCATCCACTTTCCTCAGCAGATTGGGCAAGAACCATTGACGTAGGCAAAATATCCACCCTTTCCAGGATGGCATCAAAGAAAGCAGCGTTGTATAACGACCCCAACTCGGAAAGCCCGTAGTTTTCCTGGATAGTGGCCAACCACTGCATTTCATCTCCATCAAGTTCGACCCCTTGGGATATTTTCTCCCATAAAGACATGACCTTCTCCCGATCTAATAGGATCTTCTCGTTAACCTCGAGAATTAAGGGAAGAGCAGCTTGAATAAATAAGGCTTTTCTTGATCTGGGGCGATCAATCCGATGGATGTCCTTTGGAAGCGAAGACAAAAGTAACCGCGGCACTAGCCCATGCGCACGAATGCTCTCTATGTCGAAACTAATGGACCGATAATAATTTTTTAAATTTAGAGCACGGGTTTCCCCTTTTTTAGGTAAAATTTTTTGCTCCATGGTCGAGGTTTTCCCAACGTATGAAGCCATTTGCGCCGCCTGATCATTTTGTGTCTCATTGGCCGATGCATTGGGCAATAGAAACACCACAAAGGGCAAGCCATATGCGAAGACTCCCCTAACGCATTTCAACCATTTAGCCGAAACTACATGGCCAGGTAAATTTTGGCTCTTACAAAATATAGTGCGTTCCCCCAGTATTCCTTCATCCGTCGCACATTTATTAAAACTGGTAAAGAGAATTGCCAACCAGGAGATACTAAATTTCGCATGAGTTCCGGTATTAGCGATTGCAAACAATAGGGCCTGAAGGCCGAACGGTTCCCAGATCTAAATGCCGGCAAACCTGGTCCCAGTCTTCAAAAACCCAACAATATCATATACATCCATAAGAACCGGTCGAGCTATAGTCTCTGCTCGCTCAGCTCCTTCACGTAAAACTCGATCGATTTCGCCAGGCTCTCGCATCAAGCGGCGCGTTTCATCGCCTAAAGGCCCCAAAGTCTCAACTGCAACTTCCGCGAGCCGAGCCTTGAGTTCCGAAAACGGTCGCCCTCCGAATTCGGCGAATACTTCGGATTTTGAGAGACCTCCCAGGGCTGAGTAAATCTCTATTAAGTTAAAGGCCTCGGGACGACTGGAAGATGTACCAAGCGGCTTGGACCCATCAGGAACTGGTTCTGAATCGGTTTTTGCTCGACGGATCTTTTTAACTATTGTGTCTAATTCATCAGTAATATTGATACGAGAATTATCCGACGGGTCAGACTTACTCATTTTGCTGCGTCCATCCCTCAAACTCATAACGCGAGCAGCTGAGTCAAAAATTAGCGGTTCAACTATCGGAAAAAACTCAGTTTCAAAGTCATGATTGAACTTTTGGGCTATATCGCGCGTCAACTCCAGATGTTGTTTTTGATCTTCACCAACCGGAACATGGGTGGCGCAATATGCCAGAATGTCAGCCGCCATTAACGACGGGTACACATACAACCCTACACTCGCATTCTCTCTGTTTTTGCCTGCCTTCTCTTTGAATTGTGTCATGCGATTCAACCAACCCACTCTCGCCACACAATTAAAAATCCACGCTAATTCAGCATGAACAGGCACAGCACTCTGATTGAAAATAATGCTCCTTAACGGATCAACCCCCGCTGCAAGATAGGCCGCTGCGACCTCTCTGGTATTTTGACGAAGCTCTGAAGGACTTTGCCATGCTGTAATTGCATGAAGATCTACTACACAATAAATGCATTCATAGTTATCTTGAAGCCGAACGAAATTTTTTATCGCGCCCAGATAATTCCCAAGGTGTAAATTTCCGGTAGGTTGAACGCCTGAAAAAACACGAGACACAATAGGTCCTCCTTTAATATGGGAGCGAGGCCTTATGGCTCCATTTGTTTCTGGGGTCAAGATTAACGCTTTTAGCCTTTTTTCAGGTCTCTAAATTTTGAGACCGACACCACACCTGTTAAAACCGCAATGAGGCCGTAAGAGAACATGCACGCAATGATAAGGATTCCCAGAGCGACACATCTCTCAAGAAAGGTATCAGAGAACATGTCACTCATTACCCAGCGCCCGAAAAACAAGACGACCAACATTCCAGCAGAGGAAAGGGAAATTCCCAAAAGACCCCAACCCAATCTTGCCTCAAATTTCATAAACTTCCGCCTCGTCAGAGCTGCCCATAGCAAAGCAACACTCGCCCAAGCGGAGATGGAAGTAGCCAGGGCAATCCCCACATGGTCAAAAAATTGTACGAATATGATACTTAAAACAAGGTTGGCAATCACACAAACACCTGCAATTTTAACAGGTGTTACTGTATCTCCCCGGGCAAAAAACCCGGGTGCGAGCACTTTGATCAAGAAATAAGCAGGCAATCCGGGCGCATAAGCCGATAAGGCTAACGCGGTGGCCTTCGAGGCAGCAACATCAAAGGCTCCTCGCTGAAACAAAAGTTCAACAATCGGACTGGATAAAAACAACAAGCCCAATCCAGCAGGAACTGAAAAAACTAGGCCTAATTCAACAGATCTATTCATTGTCTCTGCTGCGGATACGTTATCACCTTGGCTGATTTGACGGGTCAGGACAGGCAAAATCACCGTGCCGATAGCAACCCCTATTACGCCAAGTGGCAACTGCGTTAGTCTGTCCGCGTAAAAAAGAAAGGAAACTGACCCTACGGGCAAGAACGAAGCGATAAAAATTCCGAGTAAAGAATTAATTTGAATAATGCCAGCGCCGATAGCACCCGGAACAATCAATCTGAATAGACGCTTAATTTGAGGCGTTAACTTGGGCCGGCGCAATAAAAACACCATGTCTATTTGTCTACAGGCAATTATAAGCCATAAAAACTGTATAACTCCTGCGAGGGCGACCCCCCAGGCTAGACCGTGCCCGGGCGTTTCGAACAGCGGTGATAGAATAAGAAGACCGCCAATCAGACAAATATTGAATATTATCGGCGTAGATGCAGCTGCGGCAAATTTATTAAACGAATTTAAAACTCCTCCGAGCAGGGCGACCAAGGAGACAAAAAGCAGGTAAGGAAAAGTAATCCTAGTCAGATCAATAGCTAAATTAAACCTAGCAGGGTCGTCAGCAAATCCTGGAGCAAAAGCATACATCAAGAAAGGCATGGCAATTTGTATCAATGATATGAAGCCTAAAAGCGTGAGGATCATTACAGAGAGCACTGAAGATGCAAACTCTCGGGCGCTAGATTTTCCATCCTTAGAAACCACACGACCAAATAAGGGAATAAATGCTGCGTTAAATGCCCCTTCCGCTGTTAAACTCCGAAAAAAATTTGGGAGCTTTAAGGCTACAAAAAAAGCATCCGCCACCGGACCGGCCCCCAATAAAGCCGCGATCAAAATATCTCTCAGGAACCCAAGAATGCGGCTTAACATCGTCAACATGCTAACCGTGGCGATATTTTTAAAAAAATTCATTAATACTAATCGTCTCTTTCTTAGCTGTTACAGACACGCGTGATGCTTTTCTTACCCTCACAGCCAAGCTGTCCCACTGGAACTAAATTATTTCAGTTACAATTGATCATGGTGGCCAGACTTGATCGCGAGGGTTTCTTGGATGCCATTTTTAACTTGCTCTAATTTGCGCTCATTAGTGATTTGCATTCCGTAGACGTCCTTGACGTAAAAAATATCAACCACTCTCTCGCCATATGTTGTAACTAAGGCACTTGAGATTTGCAGCCCCAAGTCAGCAAGTTTCCGTGTGACATCATGCAAAAAGCCTGGGCGATCGCTACCGTTGATTTCTACAACTGAATGCGTTCTGCTAGCGCTGTTATTTACTAAAACCCTTGGAGCCACCAAAAAAACATTTTCTCGGCCACCAAAATTTGACTTTTCCCTCAGGTTTGCACCGGGGCTCCACTCTCCCCTCAACGCTGACTCTATTTTTTCAATTAAACGTTTAAGATCACTCTCACCCGAGAACGCTCCACCACTTGTTTCCTGTATCGTAAAAATATCGAGAGCCATCCCGTTTGCCATTGTAAAAATCTTGGCCCCAACGATGTTCCCTCCGAGGACAGCAATCGCCCCTGCGATTGTAGAAAAAAGTCCGGGATGATCTGGGGTATGAATTGTAATCTCCGTTACATTATTGATACCAGCTGCATTCGCTGAAATTTTTATCGGTTCACCATCGTGGATGGCCGCTGAAATAAGATCGGCATTGCGGCGATGGGCATCAGCATCTAACGAAAGCCAATAGGAAGGATAACCAAGGGCAAGCACTTCTTCAATTTTGGCATCCTCCCAACCATCGCAACGCAAACTGCCCGCGAGGGCTCCGCGCGCATTCTCCACCCTGACATTGGTTCCCGAAGATTCGTGACCTCCAGAAAGGTATGATTCGGCTGCATAGTAAAGCTCTCGCAGCAGTGACGCTTTCCAGTTATTCCAAACATTAGGCCCAACCGCCCTAATATCTGCGACCGTTAAACAAAGTAAAAGTCTCAGACGCTCTAACGACTGCACTTGTTCAACAAAGTCCACGATTGTCTTTGGGTCAATCAAATCCCGATGGAAGGCTATGTGACTCATCAGCAAATGATATCGAACTAACCATTCCACTGTCTCCGTCTCCTCCGAGGTTAAACCCAGCCTGGGACAAATTTGTCGAGACACTTCGGCGCCCAAAACTGAATGGTCCCCTCCCCGTCCTTTCGCGATATCGTGAAAAAGCATCGCAACGAAAAGTGCGCGTCTCGAGACCACTCTTTGCATCGCTTCAGTCGCAACGGGCATATCTTCTTTGTACTTCCCTTGCTCTATTCCCTGCAAAATGCCAATAGCAAATATGGTGTGCTCATCAACCGTGTACACGTGGTACATATCGTGTTGCATCTGAGCGACTACCCGCCCGAAGTCGGGCAAGAAGCGTCCAAAAACTCCCGCCTCATTTAATCGCCGTAAGGTAATCTCAGAGCCGCTCTCGGCGGTGAGCATATCGATAAAGTATTTATTGGCTTTTTCATCCTCTCTTATTCGATCGACAGCTCTCAAATGCCGTGTAATGAGCCTTAAAGCACGAGGGTGGATATCTCGTTTGTGCTTTTGCGCTACTCGAAACAACCTAAGGATTTTTATCGGCTCGTTGATGAGCTCGGCACCAGAGGACACCGTAAGTCGGCCACTCTCAATCTTAAAGCCATCGATTTCTCGGCGAAAGAAATCTCTGGCTCTGAAGGGGAAGGCATTCCAGCGCTTTTGTTCAGCTTCAAGCGCTGCACAGAATATTCTTGTAAGATCTCCAACTTCTTTCGCGGTCAAATAGTAATGCTTCATGAACCTCTCAACGCCAAGCGTTCCTGCATGTTCCCGATAGCCCATCCTTCGACCAATTTCTGCCTGAACATCAAAAGTCAAGCGATCTTCACCTCGCCCTGCGATATAGTGAAGATGAGATCTTATGGTCCAAAGAAAGTTTTGTGCTTTGGAAAACCGTTTTACCTCATTAGCATTTAGCACTCCTTCGTTAAGCAACTCTCCTACAGACTCGACTTGATAGAGGTATTTGGCTATCCAAAATAACGTATGAAGATCTCTGAGCCCCCCCTTGCCCTCTTTGATATTTGGTTCCAAAACATATCTCGAGTCTCCCATACGAACATGCCGCTTATCGCGTTCATCCAATTTTGCCTCTGCAAATTTTGGCCCTGATTCTGCAACTACATTTTTTTTAAATGTGCGTCGCATCTCATTAAATAGTTTTTTGTTTCCCCAAAGAAAGCGTGACTCAAGCAGTGCAGTGCGTATGGTGATGTCTTCCTGGGAAAGTCTTAGAACTTCTTGGACATTTCTGGTCGCATGCCCAACCTTAAGACCCAAATCCCACAAGAGATACAATGTTGACTCAATGATTTGCTCTACCCGCGGCGTGAGCCGATATGGAAGCAAAAACATTAAATCAACATCTGAAAAGGGGGCCAATTCGCCTCTTCCATACCCCCCGGTACAGACAACGCAAATCCGTTCTCCAGATGTTGGCTCAGCGGTGGGATATATTTTTTTAGTCGTAATTGTGAGAGCAAACTGCAAGAGCTGATCGATCAAATAAGAGTTGGAACAAACGTTAGTCTCACCGGTTTCATCTTCTTCCTCAAACCGACGCTTTATTTCCTCTCGCCCGTCGGTCAATGCACCTTTGCAAATCTCAAATAACCGTCCACGTGCATCTCCAGCTTCTTGCCCCTCTGACCAGCCCTGATCGAAAGACAGAAACAAGCGATCAACGTTTATGATCTCTTTAGGTTTAACTAGGGTAGGCATTTATTTGCCAACATATAGTTTTCGTCCGCTGCTATGTTGAATATTCTATCGTAGTACCGGATAAAATGTCCTGAGTAATCGGTAAGAAAAATTAATTTTATCTCAATATTTTTCTAATGCGATAAACAAGCTCGAGAGCCTCGAGCGGCGAAAGCAGATCAGGTTCAATACTATTCAGAATTTCTTCAATCTCGGTATTTTTTTTTGTTTCTAACGTCTTCTTCTCAATAGTTTGATTAAATAATGGTAGTTCCTCAGTGAGCTTTGTCAGAGAATTAGCCTGAGCATCTGACTCCAAGACCGCAAGAACTTCCTGCGCTCGGTTTACAACACTGGTCGGCAATCCTGCTAATTTTCCAACATGTATGCCATATGACCGATCAGAACAACCAGAGATTACTTCATGAAGAAACACGACTTCCTGCTTCCATTCCTTTACCCTCATCGTGTGACACTCCAAAGCAGAAAGCTGGTCCATTAGTGCGGTGAGTTCATGATAATGAGTTGCAAAAATTGCTCGACATTTAGTGACGTTATGAATGTGTTCTAACACTGCCCAGGCAATCGATAGGCCATCGAAGGTCGCGGTCCCCCGACCAATCTCGTCTAAAATAACAAGAGAATTTTTAGTGGCCTGATTTAAGATCGTGGAGGTCTCTATCATCTCCATCATAAAGGTAGAGCGTCCTCTCGCTAGATCATCCGCAGCACCTACGCGACTAAATACCCGATCAACAATTCCTATATCTGCTCTCTCTGCAGGCACAAAAGATCCCGCCTGAGCTAATATCACTATTATTGCGTTCTGGCGGAGAAAGGTGCTTTTTCCCGCCATATTTGGACCAGTTAAAAGCCACAGCCTCCTCTGTTCACTTAAAACGCAATCGTTAGGAATAAAACTATTCTGACCATTGGCCTCAAGAACGTGTTCAACTACCGGATGACGCCCCCCTTTGACAGAGAAGGTAGTATCAGCTGAGAGATTTGGCCGGATAAAATTTTTTGAAGTGGCTAAAGACGCAAGGGAAAAAACAACATCTATGCAAGCAAGTGCCCCAGCTGCACGACTAATCTCTTCTGCATGATCCATGACATTTTTTACGAGCTTTTTAAAAATACTTTGCTCTAGAGAGCAAGCATCATCTGCGGCCCTAGAAATCTTTGTGTCGAGATCAGATAATTCTGGTGTCGTAAATCGGATTACATTAGCTAAAGATTGTCGATGAATGAACTTACTCTCGGACGATTTGAGTATTTTGTCCGCGTTAAATGATGTGACTTCTACAAAGTATCCAATAGCATTGTTGTGCTTAATTTTTAGCGAATTAATGCCCGTGCTTTTGGCATAATCGACCTGCATTCCAATAATAAACTCTCTGCTCGAATCTCTAAGGTCCAGCAATTTATCTAGTTCTTGAGAGAAGCCTCTCGCAATAAAGCCGCCATCCCGATAACTAACGGGCAAACTATGCCCAAGGGCCCGGTTCAAAATATCAATAAGATTCTCAAAGCCGCCGAGCTTCTCAATCTCCGATTTCAATAAATCTGGTAAGGGGCTCGGGTAAACGGGTTCCACAAATAACTTTTGGATCGCGAGACTTTTTTCCAGACCATCACGTATTACTGCCAGGTCCCTGGGACCCCCGCGATCAAGAGCCAAACGTGACAAAGAACGTGCTATATCTGGACATCCCCTCAGCGATGAGGCTAGGGACTCGCGACAACCACTAGAAATCATTAACCACCCAACCGCATCGTGGCGGTCAATGATTTTTGATAAATCGGCAAGAGGAGCACTTACCCACTCGCTAAGAAGCCTACCTCCAGCTCCCGTAAGGGTATAATCGATAATGGACAATAAAGAACCTTTGCGCTCGCCCGATAATGTTCTGGTAATTTCCAAATTACGCCGCGTCGCTGAGTCTATTTCCATGATCGTCCTATTGGAAAATCGCATGAGCGGATTAAGACGAGGCAATCGACCCTTCTGAGTGATATTGGTGTATTCCAAAAGGGCCCCAGCAGCAGATATTTCCGCCCGGCTAAACTCCCCAAATACTTCCAAAGACTCTACCTTGTACGCAGCCTGGAGCCTTAGCCTCCCAGCCTCGCTGTCAAATTGGGCGTTGGGTAGTGGCGTGATTACGTCCTTAAACTCCAACAAAAAATCCTGCTCAGATTTTTGATCTAAAAGTGTCTGAGAAACAATAAGCTCACCTGGCTCCACTCTTGCGAGCGCAGATAATACATTAATCTCCTCGTCCGCCTGAACATGGAAAACCCCTGTTGAGATATCCAACCAGGCCAATCCAAATACTCCTCGGACAAGACTTAAAGCAGCGAGAAAATTATTTTGATCTGACTCTAGAAGGTCGTCCTCTGTGAGGGTGCCTGGTGTTACGATGCGAACAACATCGCGCGCGACAACAGCTTTAGATCCACGTTTCTTTGCTTGGGCAGGGTCCTCTATTTGCTCGCATATCGCTACGCGATATCCTCTTCTTATCAGTCGAGCCAAATAGGAGCCAGAAGCATGGACCGGGACCCCGCACATTGGTATGTCAACTCCCTCATGCTTGCCTCTTTTGGTCAGGGCTATATCCAACGCCGATGATGCTTTAATGGCATCATCGAAAAAGAGTTCATAAAAATCTCCCATGCGATAGAAAAGCAAACAATCAGGATGAGACGCTTTTATAGCTAAAAATTGTCTCATCATTGGCGTAACAGTGTTATTGGGCGTTACTTTTGATCCTCTCCTGGAAGCATTTAAAGATGTCTGAGTCATCAATATAGACTATCACCCACAAGCATAGGTCGTCATCATTTTGCATAACCAGAAGACTAAGATTTGACAGAGGCTCTTGCGTTTCTGACAGCTAGACAGCAAAGTCGAGGCAAAATTACATTTGAAATAAAGACCATGGTAGATAGTGAACAAAATAATCCTGAAAAACAGGAACCAAAAGTCAAACCAGACAGCGAGACCGGACAACTCTCTGACTTGGATAAAGAAGCATTGGCCCTTCACGCTACCTATCCCATTGGCAAACTATCGATCGAAACTTCGAAGCCAATAAAAACCCAATATGATTTATCCCTGGCATATTCGCCGGGCGTTGCGGCACCATGTATGGAAATCGCAAAAAATCCGCCTTCCGTGTACGACTACACGAACAAGGGAAATATGGTCGCTGTGATTTCAAATGGAACTGCAGTATTGGGGCTCGGTAATTTGGGCGCCCTAGGTGCAAAGCCCGTAATGGAGGGCAAATGTGCTTTGTTCAAATGTTTTGCAGACGTAAATGCCATAGATATTGAAATCGACACCCCCGATGTGGATGAATTCGTTAATTGCGTTCGCTATTTAGGGCCAGGATTTGGCGGCATTAATTTAGAGGACATTGCCGCACCTGCCTGTTTTGTAATTGAAGAGCGTTTAAACGAACTGTTAGACATTCCCGTATTTCACGATGACCAGCACGGGACTGCTGTAATCGCCACAGCGGGCCTTTTAAACGCGATAAAAATAACGGGCAGGGAGATCAGTTCAGTAAAAATCGTCGTCAATGGGGCTGGAGCAGCTTCGTTAGCTTGTCTCGATCTTTTCGTGGCATTGGGAATACGACGGGAAAATATCATTCTTTGCGATTCACAGGGCGTTATTTTTCGCGACCGTCCGGCGGGAATGAATCCTTGGAAATCTGCCTATGCTGCAAAAACAAATTTGAGGAACTTGGAAGAAGCACTGGAGGGAGCGGATGTTTTTCTTGGTGTATCAGTTGCTGGCACTGTTACCCAAAAAATGGTCAAATCGATGGCAGACTCTCCAATAATTTTTGCCCTTGCTAATCCGGATCCCGAAATTTCTCCAGAAGAGGTCCTTTCAGTTCGAGATGATGCAATAATCGCGACCGGCCGCTCAGATTACCCCAATCAAATAAATAATGTACTCGGGTTCCCGTATATTTTTCGCGGCGCGCTTGATGTTAGAGCGACATGCATCAACAATGAAATGAAAATTGCTGCCGCTATGGCCTTAGCAGAATTAGCTGAACTTGAAGTCCCAGATGAAGTCACCAAGGCGTACCTTGGACGCCGCCTTAGTTTCGGAAAAAACTATCTTATCCCGACTCCATTTGATCCGCGCCTTATCACAACAGTGCCTTTAGCTGTTGCTGAAGCCGCCTTAAATACCGGGGTTGCAAGGATAAAGAGAAATAATTTGGGAGACTACCAGAAATCTCTTGCCGAAAGATCACTCTCCATAACTAGATACGAGTGAGACTTTCTCATAACAAACAACTAAAAATATAGCAGAATTTTACGAAACAGGTTTCAATCTTCATCCGCCATAGACATCGGATATTATTGGGTAGCGGCAAGGACCTAACCTCAACGTATCGCAGAGAAAACCGGCAAATATACAATCGAATGCCGTCTTATTGCCTTACCTATTTCCATAGTAAGGACCAGGGCCCCGCAATAAATAAACCTCTGATTCATTGAACATTAAGATTACTTACGATCATTAGATCCAACAGGATAGCGTCGAATCCAAATCAATAAAATTATTCCAGGGACCGCCAGGACGCTAGTAGAAAGAAAAAACAAAACCCAACCAAGCTCTTCTGCAATAGCTCCAGAAGGGGCTGCCAATATGGTGCGCCCCAACGCCATAAAAGATGTAAGAAGCGCAAATTGAGTACCTGTAAATGATTTATGGCAGAGACCCGATAAGTACGCTACCAGGGCTGTGGAACCCAAACCTCCCGCAAAATTATCGAAGCCTACTGCGACGCCAAGCAAATACACATCGGGTCCCGTTTTGGCGAGAAGAGCGAAGAAGATATTTGTGGCCGCCTGAAAAATACCGCCTATCAATAGTGCTGGCCAAACACCCAACCACGTAACCATAAGCCCTCCTGCAGCGATGCCGAAGACAGTCGCAGCCACTCCAAAAACCTTAGTAACTGATGCAATTTCCAGCGGGGCGAATCCCAATTGATCATAGAAGGGATTTGCCATAGCCCCAGCTATAGCATCTCCATATTTATAAAAGATAATAAACACTAAAACAAAGATGATCCCTGGTCGGCTCAATAATTCTGAAAAAGGCCGAAAGACGTTATTTTTGAAGTTTTTCAGAATGATGGCGCGGTTCTTTTCCGTTGATCTCGGTTGTGCCCTCGTCGGTAATTTTGGTTCGGGAGCCATTATTGCGGCCACAACACCAATCGCAACCAGGGCCGCCATGATGATATAAACCCAAAACCAACTGAGAATAGCTGAAAGCGCGATGGCACCGGCACCAGATACCAATAACCCCGCCCGGTATCCTATTTGCGTGCTCGCAGCCCCAGCACCTTGCTATCTCTTCGAGAATTTCGATCCTGTAGGCATCGATGATTATATCTTGGCTTGCTGAGAGGAAGGCCATAATTATAGCAGCAGAAGCCAGATAAGCTAAATTCTCGCGCGGATCACAGGATCCCAGTGTGATAATTGAAAGGATAAGAAGCAACTGGATCAACAACAACCAACTTCGTCGGCGACCCAGCCTTTTGGTAAAGATTGGTAAGCTCACAAGATCAAAAACAGGGGCCCATAAAAACTTAAGGGAATAAGGCGCGGACACAGCGACTAAGGCGCCGATCGCGCCTAACGGAACGCCTTCCCCTGACAACCAGTAGGATAAAGTCGAAAAGCCAAGCAGCAATGGAAGGCCACTTGAAAAACCCATCAACAAAATGACTATTTGCCTTCTATCAGCAAACACAAGAATGAAAGCCTCCCAATGTGAAAAGAGAGGAATTATAGGCCTTTGTCTAATAATAATTGGGCCAGGGAGACCTCTGGACGTGCACCAAAATGACCTATGATTTCTGCTGCCGCCAACGCCCCGATCTTACCAGAGTCCTCGATTGAGCGGCCGTTTGTAATGCCAAATAAGAACCCCGCTGCAAAAAGGTCGCCTGCTCCTGTCGTATCTAGCACCTCTGAAAATAAGGCGGGTTTGATATCTACGATATCCGCACCGGAAACTATACAAGCACCTCGAGCACCTCTGGTTAAAACAGCTATCTGACAATGGGAGCGAACAGCTGAAATTGCATCCTCAAAGCTTGTAGTTTCATAAAGCGCGCTTATCTCGCCCTCATTTGCAAACAAAATATCAACGTAGCCTTCGACAAGATCTAAAAATTCTGCACGATGCCTATCCACGCAAAAACTATCAGAGAGAGACAGGGCAACCTGTCTTTCTGCAAGGTGTGCCGCTTCGGCTGCAAAGAAAAAAGCCTGTTTAGCTTCCGGCGGATCGAAAAGATAACCTTCCAAATAAGTGATTTGTGAAGTTCTAATCGCATCGACATCAACGTCCTCGGTCGATAAAAACGATGAAATCCCGAGATAGGTGGACATAGTGCGTTCCGCATCAGGCGTGACAATTACCAAGCACCTCGCAGTGGACGGCCCCTCGGTTGCAGCTTGGGTCTTATAATCAACGCCAGTTTTTCGGATATCTCTTCGAAAGGTTTCACCCAGTGGATCATTTCTCACTTTTCCGATATAAGCAGCCCTACCGCCCAGAGAGGCAATGCCAGCCAGCGTATTCGCGGCAGACCCCCCAGAAACTTCTAAGTTCGGTGTTAGTGCGTCGTAGATTGCAGCTGCTTGATCCAGATCCACTAATTTCATCATGCCCTTTTCCAAATCGGCTGATTTCAAAAAGGCCTCATCTGCGGTAAAAATGACATCAACAATAGCATTCCCTATGCCGATTACATCATGGGACGTACTGGACATTTAAAATCCCTTCTTCAGAAAACTTTTCCTTAATTCCCATAAATTCTGATATAATTCTAGTCTGCGTCTGACCTGAAACTGCGATTAATCGAATATGACGGTGTAAAGGAATTAGGCCAATGATAGCCGCACTCATCAAGTCAATTCAAAGTGCTTTCCACCCAGAATTTTTCCGCATCATCTTTAAAGCATTCCTGGGTAGTTTAGTCCTATTCGGCTTGCTCCTCACACTTACTTGGTACGGCCTCACTTTGATTAAACTCTTCGATATAGCTTGGCTAGAGACTCTATTGGACTCTATCAGTTGGGTAGTGATCGTAATCGTGTCGTGGTTCTTATTTCCCGGAACAGTGATTATGGTGATGGGTTTTTTTATCGAAGACTTAGTAATGGAGGTGGAGAAAACATACTATCCTGACTTAGACGAGAATTCCATTAAACCCCAGGGCAGTTTTATATGGTCCGGCTTTAAGTTCGGTCTGTTAACTTTATTAATAAACCTTGCCGCTCTGCCAATCCTATTAATATTTTTATTTATTCCTCCTCTAAATATTTTTGTTTTCACAGCCCTAAATGGTTACCTTCTGGGGAGAGAGTATTTTGAATTGGTCTCATGCCGTCGATTACCGATGGAACACATTAGAAACCTCTGGAAACGCAATAGGGTCCAATTAATATTTTCTGGGATGGTTATTGCTTTTTTGTATAGTATCCCGGTAATAAATTTTCTGACGCCAGCTGTAGGGGTAGCCTTCATGGTTCACAATTTTCATCGTATTCGGCAAAAAGAAATAAATTGAGTTATTGTTAATTTAAATAAGGACATAAGCAATGAAATCTCCAGGGCGGACAGTGCCAAAAAAAAGTAGAGAGGATGCGAAAAAACTTAGGTTGAAAGGCGGAGTCCCGGATGATGTCCCGCCTGCCATGCCGATCAGCCCTCCACCGATTTTACCAAAAAACTCGATGGGGTTTTCTAGCCTCCTACAAGACGAGCGCAAATTAGGTGAGGATAACAACGGCAAAAAGTTACTCATAGGCAGAGATATTTCTCTTAACGGCACTATCAGTTCCTGTGAGAAACTTGTAGTTGAGGGGACGGTGGAGACGAATATATCTGAATGCAGAGAATTGGAAATTTCTAGCGGCGGTCTGTTTAAGGGAGAAGCCAAAATTGAGATAGCGGAAATCGCGGGAGAGTTCGTCGGAAGTTTATCAGCGAATCTTTTGATACTCAGAAAAAGCGGCCGTGTATCAGGCCGCCTCACTTATGGCCAACTAGAAGTTGAGCGCGGAGGAGAAATCTCAGGGGACATATCTAAAATTGAAGGAACCACAGAATCATAAGGTTTTCTCTAGTTATAGCTGCTCTTGTTATGCAGGTTGGGTGTGTATCGACCCCCGTGAGACCAGATCCGAGTCCAGACGCAGCGGAAAGAAAGATAGAAAAGGTATCTCCCCGCCAGAATGTGACAAGTCAAACAATTAGTAAATTACGAGAGCCCAAAAAACCTGGAGCGCCCACAATTCGGTCCCTATTGGGTCGCGGAGCGGAAAATATTCAAAAACTATTTGGTACGCCAGATTTCGTCCGCCGAGATTTTGGCAACCAATTTTGGAGGTATAAAGGGGAGAATTGCTTGCTCAATCTAGCGATTTACCCGCAAGCGGACGGAGTTAGCTACCGTGTTGTTCACCAGGAGACAATTGATGAAAATGGTAACCCAGTCGAAACGCCCCTTTGCATAAAGCAACTTCTTATAAAAGCTCAAAAACTTAAGAGTTAGGTGTTGATTTTTTTTTATATTGGCAAATATCTACGTTATCACAAGATTCACAAATGGGCTTTCTTGCTTTGCACGTGTAGCGGCCAAATAAAATCAACCAATGATGAGCATGATAAAGGTAATTTTTTGGCGTTCGCCGAAGTAAAGCCTTTTCCACCGCATCAACATTTTTCCCGGGCGCCAAACCCGTCCTATTTGCA
>Ga0255757_10001287_pt1 | contig 24532 bp, 20 predicted proteins | sample 071ome_27_FD_179957 | JGI IMG/M metagenome (GOLD analysis project Ga0255757, IMG submission 179957) | Coastal salt marsh microbial communities from the Groves Creek Marsh, Skidaway Island, Georgia - 071409AT metaG (version 2) | ecosystem: Environmental > Aquatic > Marine > Intertidal zone >...
TTACGTGATCAGAGAGCAGCTTGCCAACGGAATCGATGATGAGTTGTTGAGATTCACTATGCACGGACTACCTCAACCCCAATCCACGAGCAATCATCCCGCGGAGTATTTCTCGTGTGCCGCCTCGGAGCGTGAACGACGGCGCATGCAAAATGCACTCGTTTAACACCCTCGCATAATCAGCGGTGGGCGTTTTCGGTGGATGCATACGGATCGCTTCTGGAACCAACCGTTCATAAGCATTCCCCAACTCCTTGATCAACGCGGCTTCGGTGTTCGGCATAATGCCTTGCTGCAGCAGATTGGCGACCGAGACGGACATTCTGCGAAGCACCATCAGGTGTGCTATCAATCGACCATATAGCGCGGTTTGCTCCGCCGTCGCATTGTCTTTGATACTCCGACCATACTCCAGCAGGACACGAAACGCGCTCAAAAAACGCTCGGGCCCGCTGCGCTCGTAGGCGAGCTCGCTCATCACCTGGGCCCAACCGTTGCCCGGCTCACCCACGACCAATTCGTCAGGAATAAACACGTCATCAAAAAAGATCTGATTGAAGTCACTCTCCCCTGCAAGATTTTCAATTCCTCGAACAGTAACTCCCTCCGCTTGGATAGGAACGATGAATTGACTCATCCCGGCGTGCCGATTCTCTGAAGCAGGCTCGGTTCTTACCAGCGTTACCATGTAGTGATTATGATGCGCACCACTTGTCCAAATCTTGCTGCCATTCAACAACCAGCCACCATCGACTCGAGTCGCCTGCGTCCTAATAGATGCAAGGTCAGACCCTGAATCTGGTTCCGACATGCCAATAGAGAAGAAAATCTCACCGGCAATGATAGCGGGCAGAAACTTTTCTCTCTGTTCCTCGGAGCCAAACTTAAGTAGCAGTGGTCCGCTCTGACGGTCGGCAATCCAATGACACCCGACAGGGGCACCGGCGGCCAACAATTCTTCGGTCACGATATAACGCTCAAGGAAGCTGCGCTCAGCGCCGCCATAGGCTTTCGGCCAAGTCATACCAATCCAGCCCTTCGCCGCTAGCCGGCGACTGAATTCAGGACTTGCGCCTGTATTAAAATCAGAATTAGGCAACCAATCCTTCTCGGTGGCCAAAAATGCTCTAACTTCTTGCCGAAGCTGATCATATTCTTGTGGAAGCGTCGCGGCCTCGAAGTTCATTCCCTGAAACATAAAACCATTCCTATGGCGTTGTTGGTCCCGCCACATTACTTAACAGACATCACAAAATAGCGTTTAAGCGCCATTTTGCTTAACGAACTCACTACCAGACGGAGTCAGTTATTGTTACGCACTCATGCTGGACCGAGATTGCACCCGCTCCAGAATCGCCTGGACGGTTTTGTTGTTTTCATTGATAGGCTGGCCAACCGTCGCACCAAATTCGAGGAAAACACAAAGCAGGATGTCAGCCAGGGAGAATCGCTCCCCGCAAACGAAACTTCGGCCCGCTATCTGCTCATCGAGCCAAGTCAGCTTCTCTTGTGCCAGCGTCTTCAGGTCGTCAGCTGCCTGCGGAAAGGTCCGCATTCGATCTTTAAACATGGGGTATCCCTCTGCCGCCCTGAACCCATTGGTTAGCGGTTCAACAATGTTTAAGTCGATCCTTCTTACCCACATTCTCGTTTCAGCGCGCTCCTCAGGCGTCTCACCGATCAACGATGACCCGCCAGCCTGGTCGGCGAAGTATTCGCAAATGGCGGTGATTTCGGCGATGACCGACCCGTCGTCGAGCGCTAATGCCGGCAACCCTGCACCGGGGTTGACCGCAAGATATGCATCCTGGCGATTGTCTCCTTTTAAGATGTCGATCTCCTCGACATCGCATGAGACCCCTAGTTCCGCCATGAACACGCGTACAACACGGGGGTTAGGGCCAACTGAGTTATAAAGTTTCATATTCATTCCTTTGTAAGCGGCGGACTAACCACAGGGTACGGGATTGATTCCCCTAGCGTTTAAGGCCGACTAATTTAAATTACAGCGATGGTTATACCGAACTTCAGGCGGTGTGGCCAGCCAGGTAGACAGACACACTCGCACCAACACTACGCAGCCGCTGAGCAGCCCACTCCCTTCTTATTCAATCTCGCCATTCATGTCAGAAAGACCTAGTCGCTCATCCTTTGCTTCATTTGCCACTCGTTAATCCGTATAGTCGATCCCGCGATACAACCCACTTTGCCGTGGCTTTGCTAACTCTGCTGGCCAGCGCCGAGTCCGTCGCGATCACTTTATAACACAGCTCAATAAGACACGGTTGATATGAGCCATTGGGAGAAAATACGACCACTGATACCACCGCTTTGGCAACGGTATGGCAATCAAGTGACAATAGCGATTGTCGCAATGGTTGCGAGCTTTCTCTTTCTATTTACCGTTCCCCTCATCTCCAAGTCAGCCTTGGATCGCTTGAGCACCAGCCAGAACGATCCGTTCTTCGCGTTACTCGAGAGGCAATTGACTTCCCTAGGGCTTCCCGATGATCTCCTAATTTATGGCCAATTAGCCTTGTCAGGCGCACTCATCGTCCTCGCGACGGCTGTCGCTGGATACTTCGTTTACTTACGCGGTCGGTCAATTGCGTTAGCTGCAGAGGGTATGTCCCGCCACTTGCGTGACCAGCTCATGGACCACCTCAATCACTTGCCCATGAATTTTCATCAGAAAGCCGACACAGGAGATTTAATCCAGCGCTGTACGTCAGATATCGAGACCTTTCGCGTCTTCATTAGCGGCCAATCTATTGAAATCGCTCGTGCCGTACTAATGCTGATCGTGGTACTGCCTATTTTGTTTGCGCTCGATTCAGATATGGCCTGGATCGCGCTGGTGACCTTCCCGTTTCTCATGGTGAGCGCCATCTTTTTCTTCAACAAAGTAAAGGCGCTATTTCTCAATGTTGATGAGGCGGAGGCGGAATTAACAAGCGTGCTGCAGGAAAACCTCACGGGTATTCGAGTGGTGCGCGCCTTCGCAAGACAACCTTTTGAAATCAATAAGTTCTCAAAGGCGAACCGTGGGTTTCGTGAAGAAAACAAACGACTGCTCAACCTCCTCGGCTGGTATTACGGAATGAGTGATATTGTTTGCTTAGGGCAAATAGGGCTCATCCTTATTGTTGGCGCGGAATGGGTGCTCGCCGATCGCATGTCGGTCGGGACACTGTTCGCCTTTCTCACTTATGAGAGCATGATTATTTGGCCAATCCGTCATATGGGGCGAGTACTGACAGACTCCGGTAAAGCGGTCGTCGCGCTGGGTCGAATTGCAGACATTTTGGGCGAACCCGTCGAGACACTTGGCGAGCAATCGCCGCCAACGCGTCTCCATGGCCGGCTCAAAGCTGAGCAATTAACGTTTAAGCACGATGCGAATGATCCCTTGGCTCCGTTGGCGCTCGATCATATTGACCTAACTATCCAAGCAGGCGAAACCATCGGTATTGTCGGCGCTCCCGGCTCAGGTAAATCCACCTTGATCCAAGTGCTTCTGCGCATTTACGATGCCACAGAAGGCACCATCTGGCTGGACGACTTCGCGCTTCCATCGCTGTCAAGAAAGTACGTTCGGGGGCAGGTCAGCGTTGTCCTGCAGGAATCCTTCTTGTTTGCGGGGACCATCGCTGACAACCTTCGACTTGGAAAGCCCGATGCCACGGCCTCAGAACTGGAACACGTGGCTCGAATCGCCCAAATTCACGAAACAATCGCGGCGTTGCCCAATGGTTACCAATCGATGATCGGTGAGCGAGGGGTGAATCTTTCAGGGGGACAGCGGCAGCGCCTTGCTATTGCCCGCGCGTTGCTGAAAGACCCTGCCATTCTCGTACTCGACGACGCCCTATCCGCCGTTGACACCGATACAGAATCCATGATTTTGGACGCTCTTCGAGATCAGGCGGAGGGCATTGGCGCACGCACAACGCTCATCATTTCGCACCGATTGTCGAGCATTATGCTCGCAGACCGCATTGTTGTTTTAGACAAAGGTCGGATCAATCAAAGCGGCAACCATGCAGCGCTCTTGAATGAACCTGGAATTTATCAAGACCTCTGTCGCGTTCAGGGTGCAGTGCAAGACGAAATCGATGCGCTAGTGAAGCCGCAAGCAAAATCTCAGACCGCATTGGACGGGCAAGCGAATCGTTCCGGTGATGTTTCTGTCGATACGCATCTGCAACCAACGATCCCATCAAAGATTGGACCCTCGGATGAGTGACGCGTTCTACGATGATGAAAACTTCAGCGACGAGTTCGTCGAGGCGGATGGCAGCGTTGACCTCAGTATTTGGCGCCAGCTCTTGGATTACGCGCTTGCCTATCCCCGAGACTTATCTGTGCTCGCGGGGTGCGCGGTTGTGGTTGCGTTATGTGAGATATCCTTTCCGCTGATCACTAAAGAGGTGGTCGATGGCGTGTACGAGCAAGGCCGAGACTATCCTCTTTTCTCCGCTGGGCTCGCTTACTTTGGGCTATGCGTCGCCCTTGGCGTCTCCGTATTGGGGTTCATCTGGTATGGCGGCAAGCTCAGAGCTCACATTAGCCACGATATTCGAGAAGACGGTTTTGCAAATCTGCAGCGTCTGCCCTTTGAGTACTACGACTTCCGGCCTGTTGGCTGGCTCATGGCCCGAATGACCTCTGATTGTGAGCGCTTATCCAACATTCTTGCCTGGGGGATCTTGGATCTGATCTGGTCTTTCACGATCATGGTCGGCGTTGTCATTGCCATGTTGGTCATGGAGTGGCGTTTGGCACTGCTGATACTCACCACCATCCCCGTGTTAGCTATTATTAGTCTTTATTTTCAAAAGCGGATTCTAAAAAGCGCTCGGCTTGTTCGTAAGACCAATTCGCAAATCACCGGTTCTTACAACGAGAACATCATGGGCGTGCTCACGAGCAAGGTCTTCGTGAAGGAAGCGGATAACGTCAGACGCTTTGGAGCCATGACAGAAACCATGCACGGAGCATCGGTTCAAAATGCCGTGCAGGCAGCGATTTACTTACCCATTGTGATCACGCTTGGATCGCTTGCAACTGGCCTCGCACTTGTATTGGGCGGCGTCGAATCACTCTGGGGCATCATCACGACTGGCACACTCATCGCTTTCTTGACCTACACTCGACATTTTTTCGAGCCCGTCGAGCAAATGGCGCATTGGTTTGCCGAACTTCAAATGGCCCAAGCCTCAGCAGAGAGAATTCTTTCTCTGATTAACGAGACGCCAACTATCAGAGACTCTGACTCGGTAAAGGCAAACCTTGCATTACCGCCCGTTTCTGGTCGCGCGGCTGATGGAGGCTCGCCCACCATTAAACGCATCGAATTCAAGAATGTTTCGTTTCAATATGCCACCGGGCGTCCGGTTTTAGACAACATCAACCTGACCTTAGAACGAGGTCAAAGTCTCGCCATTGTGGGCGCAACTGGCGGCGGAAAGACAACCCTAGTCAATCTCCTGGCCCGTTTTTACGAGCCGACGGGTGGTGTCATCGCGCTTGATGGCATCGATTACCGAGAGAGGAGTCTGAACTTCTTGCAGTCGAACCTGGGGGTGGTCCTGCAAACGTCACATATTTTCGCAGGAACCGTCCGAGAGAATATTAGATACGGGCAATTGTCCGCGACCGACGAAGCGATCCATGCTGCGGCCGAGGCAGCTGGCGCTGCGCCAATGATCGGGCAACTCGATCAGGGATACGACACCATGATCGAGGAAGGAGGAGCCAGCTTGTCTTCGGGGCAAAAGCAGCTCATTGCCTTCACACGGGCTCTCTTAAAGGACCCTCAAATCCTCATCATGGATGAAGCCACCTCCTCGGTAGACACATTAACGGAGAAGAGAATAGAGCAAGGATTACGGGCACTGCTCAAAGATAGAATCAGCGTCATTATCGCGCACCGGCTGTCCACCATCCGACACGCAGATCAGATTTGCGTCTTGGATCAGGGTCAGATCATTGAGATGGGTGGTCACGAAGATCTGATTGCCATCGAGGGCAAATATCATGCGTTATTTATGCAGCAAAGTTTAAGTAATTTATGGCAGCATCAGTCCTAATTTAATGGACGACGAGCAAACCAAGCCGAATGACATTCGATTACACACAACCTTACGCCAGTGCCCGATCGCCCGTATTTGCGAAAAACGTGATCGCAACCTCTCAACCCCTTGCGACCCAAGCAGGCATTGATGCACTTCGCAAAGGGGGTAACGCCTGTGATGCGGCGCTGGCCGCAGCCATCACCCTCACGGTCGTAGAGCCCAACAATAACGGCCTCGGTAGCGATGCATTCGCACTGATTTGGGACGGGAAATCCTTGCAGGGCCTTAACGCCTCAGGCCGAACCCCAAGCAAGCTTGATCCCTCCTACTTTGAGGGCAAGACCAGCATGCCTCAGCGGGGTTGGCCATCCACAACGATCCCGGGCGCGGTAAGCGCTTGGGTAGCACTATCCGAACGCTTGGGGCGGCTACCTTTTCAGAGCTTATTCGAACATGCGATTCACTATGCTCAGGAAGGCTTCTTGGTTGGTCCGAAAACGGCACCCTACTGGCATCACGCTGCCCATCAATTTCGTGACTATGCGTCTTTTCAATCGACATTTGTTGGGCCAGAGGGACCTCCAAATCCAGGCGACCTGAAACGATTACCCGACCACGCGACCTCACTCACTGACATTGCTGCGACGAAAGGAGAAAGTTTCTATCGCGGCGCTTTGGCGGAGGCCATGGTGCGCGACGCGGCAGCCCATGACTACCCGCTAACCATGAATGACTTAGCCAATCACCAGCCCGAATGGGTACCCCCTATCAGCGCGACACTCGGCTCATCGGAGCTATTTGAGATCCCCCCTAATTCCCAAGGGCTCATGGCACTGATTGCACTCAGAATTTTGGATCGGCTGGGTATCCTTGATTATCAATTGGACTCGGCTGACAGTATCCACCTGCAAGCCGAAGCTATTCGGCTAGCATACGACACCGTTAGCCGAGAGCTCGCTGATGCTTCATCAATGCGCGTAACTCCGGAGGACCTACTCACCGACCGATTCATTCGAACGCTCAGCGATCAGGTATCGCTCGAGCAAGCAGGTCAACCGTTATCGCCTTTGCCGGCATCGGACACGGTCTATCTGTGCGCTGCAGATGAGCATGGGATGATGGTCTCATTCATCCAGTCCAATTTCCGCGGCTTTGGTTCTGGGATCGTTGTGCCAGGCACAGGCATTGCCATGCAAAATAGAGGCTCGGGCTTTGTGCTGAAAGAGGGTCATCCAAACCGAGTCGCGGGCGGCAAGCGCCCTTTTCACACTATCATCCCGGGATTTGCTCGGAGCGGAGACCATGCACTGGCTTACGGAGTCATGGGAGGCCATATGCAAGCTCAGGGGCACGTCCAGATGTTAATTCGCATATTTGGCTTTGGACAAAACCCTCAGGCCGCATCTGATGCTCCAAGATGGCATGTCACAGAACGAGGCGATCTTGCACTCGAGAATGGGATGCATCCTGAGGTTGTCGCAGCGTTAGAAGCCAAGGGGCATAGCCTTAAACTCGACCAACCCGAGCATCTCTTCGGCGGCGCGCAACTGATTCTCCAGCTCGATCAGGGATACTGTGCAGCCTCTGATCACAGAAAAGAAGGTCATGCGGCCGGGTTTTAACCACGGATCAGCATGAGGGACACAACCATGCAACGAGAAGCCAGGCTGAGTGCATCGCTGACAGCTATTCTGAATGACATGGGAGATTGGGACCCCCCTCCCGATGTATCGCCAGAGCAACCGGTAATTCCTCTGCACATTGGTATTCCAACACCTGATTTACTCCCCCTCGATGCTATGCAGGACATAGCCAACCAGGTCCTCCAAGACCGTGACCCAAGCACTTGGGCATATGGGTTTGGACCCGGCTACCTGCCTCTTCGAACCGCGCTTGCAGCCCACTGGTCCGCGAAATTTGGCACGACCAATGATCCCGACTACTTCCAAATAACCCAAGGCTCATCAGGCGCTCTCGATATGCTCGGTCGTTCACTGCTGAACCCAGGCGATGTGGTTTTCATGGAATACCCTTGCTATATGGGCACTTATCGAAATTTTAGAGCGTTAGGTGCACAGATTGAATTTATCCGAAGCGACAGCAGCGGGATTGACGTTGACCACCTGAGAGAACGAGTGCTTGCCCTGACTAGCGCTGGGCAGGTGTTGAAATTCGTGTACACCATCGCTGAATTTAGCAATCCTACTGGGGCTAGACTGTCTAGTGCTAAGCGTAGAGCGCTCCTTGAACTTAGCTCAGAGTTCGACTTGCTCGTTATCGATGATGCTGCCTACGCAGAGCTCGACTTCGATACCGCTCCCTCATCGCCATCAACCGACTATCCTTTCTTGGGTCGAGATGCCTCTTCGCATCGAGTCATCAGCGTGGGCTCTTTATCCAAAACCCTAGCGACCGGGTTGCGCATTGGCTGGATACACGCATCACCGAAGTGGCAGCAATTATTTGGCCAAATGCGATTTGCCATGGGGCTTAATCAATTCTCGGTTCGGTTAGTCAGCGGATTCTTTGCATCGGGAGCCTATGCGCGGCACGTAGACCAGATGAAACAGCATTACTATGACCGGATGACTCAGTTGCACGACGCCGTACTGAAGCACTGCGGCGACAAAGTCAGGGTCATTGAACCGCTCGGCGGTTTTTACCTATGGGTTCAGGTACCCACTGACCACGTTACCGTTTGGAAAACGGCTTACAAAAAGGGGATTCACGCCATTCCAGGTCGCAATTTCCGCCCAGAATTAGGCGCACCCGAGCCACCGAAAGATTACCTCCGCCTAGCCTACCCTTTTACGCCGATTGCAGACTTCGACGAAGCTGGACGACGACTTAACGCCGCCATTGTCGACGCTATGAAATGAGACCAAGACTCAGCCACGGCACGTAGGTGATGAGTCCAAGCGCGATAAGCAGGACCAGCATAAACGGCAAGGTCGCGCGATAGAGCTCCGTGATGGGCCGGTTAAATCGGTAACTCGCGATAAAAAGGTTCATACCCACTGGCGGTGTGAAATAACCAATTTGCATATTCGCAAGAAATATTATTCCAAGGTGCACGGGATGGATGCCAAACTGCATAGCCATGGGCACAATCAAGGGAATCATGATCACGAGAGCCGAGAAGATATCCAGAATCGCACCCAGTGCGAGCAGGATGAGGTTCAACGCCAATAAAAACGTCAAAGGGCTAGAGATGTAATCTTGTACCCAAGCAAACAGCGCCTGAGGTATTTCGGCATCGACGAGATAGTTTGTAAATGCGAGCGATACCGCAAGAATCAGCAGAATCCCACCTACCATGACCATTGCATCGCGAATGATCACCACAAGTCCCTTCAGACTAATTTCTTTTAGCAATATAACTTCAGCAAGCACGACATAAGCCGCCGTGATTGCCGCTGCCTCAGATACTGCAAAAAAACCGCTGTAAATACCGCCCAGAACCACGAACGGCAAAGGAAGCTCAAAACGCATGTCCCAAAGCGCTGCCCGAAGACTAACAGACTGACCTCGAGAGGACCGAACGCTGGGCTGCGACCACAGCGTGTACGCCATGAGCAGGACAATCATTAAGCAAGCCGGCAGCAATCCAGCCAGAAACAGATCTTGCAAGGTAAACGAAATGGCAAGGTCCATTTGCTGAACCAAGACTCCGTACAAGATCAATGGTAGTGAGGGAGCAATCAGCAGCCCTAAGCTGCCAGAGGTCGTCACTAAACCAAGACTGAATCGATCGCCATAACCGCCCTCTTTCAGTGCTGGTAGGAGCAGCGCGCCCAGCGCCACGATGGTCACACCTGATGCGCCAGTGAATGCCGTGAAGAGCGCGCAGGTAACGTAGGCAATCAGAGCAAGCCCACCGGGGAGACTTCCCATCAGCGCATCAGTGAGCGTCACCAAACGCTGGGACATGCGCGACTCAGCGAGGACGTAACCAGCAAAGGTAAACAGAGGCAAAGCCATCAGCATAGGCGTCTCGACGAGACGATACATTTCAATCGCGATCACGGTTGAAGGGATATCGGAGACGTAAAAACCGAGGAAGGCGGCAGCGACAATGACGACGAATAGCGGCGTGCCAAATAACGTCAGAATAATCAGGCCTGTCGAGCCAAGACTACCCACTCGCCCCATCCTTAATCGGCAGTCCGGCGTTGATCAAAAAGCGTAGCGCCATGACCCCAAAGCCAATCGGTAGAATCAATTGACACACCCAAATCGGCACATCGGCGAAGGCGGTTAACCCGTCCATACGCTCAAACAAAACAAGCTCTCGACTGGCCAATGCACACATCGCGCAGATCACAGCGGAAAACAGCGCGACCAAACGGCCCACTAGTGCTGCAGCTTGCTCGGGGAGAATTCTGGTTAGCAGATCGATGCGGATGTGCCTGCCTTGACGAGTCCCGATCATCGCGCCTTGTAGGGCTAACCACAGTACTTGGATTTTCAACAGCGATTCCAACCATAGAAAGCCAATATCAAACACATTTCTGAGGAGGATTTGAGCAAGCGCGAGCGTCAGAGCGCTCGTGAACACGAACACCAACGCCGCGTCCTCAAACCGATGAATGACCGAGAGGGTCTGTTTCAACATAGTCAATCGTGAGCGACCTCTTTGATCCAGAGCCTACTGCCTCGCCCGCTCCAGCGCTCGCTCAAATGTGCTCAATTGAGGAGCAGTAATCTCCTCGGCATCAAGCATTTGCTGAACGGCTCGATCAGCAATCACCTGCCATTCGCTCAGCTCAGCATTACTGGGCGCGACCTTCACGATTCCGGAGTCATCCAACGCCTCAAACGCGTTGATATTGTCTTCACGGTTAACTGAATCGATTCGACGCATCAAGGGCTCAAGCTCATTCAGCACAATGATTCGGTCTGAATCTGACATTCGCTTTAGTACCGATGGATCAAGGGCGAACACTGAGTAAATGTACATCAGCGGTAAATCCATGACGTGCGTGACGTGGTTATGCCATTGCAAGGCAATGGCGACCAAGGGAGGCACGGCCACCGCGTCAACTAAACCGGTTTGGAGTGCTGCGAGCACGTCCGTAATGTTGAGTGGTACAGGACTGACCTTAAAGAGCTTCACCAATTGCTCACCAAGGGGGTCCCCTTCTGGCACCCACACCTTCAAGTTCGTGAGATCGTCAGGACTTGAGACAGGTTTATTCGACATTAGGTAGGCAAACCCTGTCTCGATCAATGGGAGCACCGTCATACCCCCTGCGGTAATCCCATCAATAATGCCTTGATCCATATCCGACCGCACCGAATCCACTTCTGCAAAAGAGTCAAACTGGAGGGGCATGTTGTAGATTTGCAAGTCGGTATAAAACCGGATCAACGTACCAGCCGCGAGCGCGCCGCCGTGCAGTTGGCCGATGCGCATTTTGCGAACCACAGTGAAGTCATCGCCCTGCACTCCACCAGGATAGAGCTTAAACTTCACGCGCCCCTCGGTCTGGGCATCGATCGCCTTAAAAGCTTGCCTTAAGTCTTTAATCCAGCCTAGGCCATCGGGCGCGACGGTTGCGATCTTGTAAGTCCTGGCCTCGAGAGGGAGCGAGAACATCACCACCAATACGCCGGCCATTTGGATTGTTTGTCTTAACCTTTGTTTCAAGGTTTCTCTCAACGTTTCTGCAAACATAAACGCACCTATTTCAAACGTACCATCATCGCTTTTGCTTCGACGCCAAACGCCACCTTACCGTTAAACGCGGGCTCGACAGCGATTGATCACAAAAAAAACCACAACCCCGTTGGATACTGTCAATTTTCGGGTGGCCTTCGCACTAGAAGTACTCATCGGACCCAGCGAGCAAGACCGCCGCTCTTCGCTGAGCGACTCGATTGATCAGCGTGAGATCCATGGCAACCGGGTCTGCGTTCACCACCTCTGTCAGCAAGCGGTCGTGCAGTTCCTTATCAAACACGAGCTTTGCATACTGCTCGGCATAAATCACTTTCGCCATGAGAAATCGCCCCCCCGAGTATTCAATCGCTCGCTCGAAATGCATGCGGCCCTTCTCGGGCTTGCCACCCATGGATGCAGGTAGAATCGTTTCGAGCCCTCCCATGTAAAGCTGCGCGGAACCATCAGCCCAGCTGGGATCGAGTGCCAGCACCCGCTCTAACAAGTACTTCACTCTGCCCAGTTGTCCAATGGCTCGCATATCGCCGCTATTTGCTTGGATGTAACCAGTCCAGGCAACCGCCAATTGATAAGCGGGGTCGATCGCTTGAGCGGACAGCCCGTCAACTTTCGTCTCGAATGATTTAAAAGGTAGCTGGCCTAGCCCGCACAATTCCCGCTGCTTGAGGCAAGCCCCGCGCTGGGCGTAATCGAAGGCTTTCGTTGCCAAAATCTGAGCTCTTTCTTCTTCAACCAACGCGGTGAAGGCACCATTTAATTGGCTGGCGGCGAGGTACAATGACGGATCACCCTCACCATCCACCAACAACCCATCGATCAACACCAAGTAGGCCGGGATCGCCTCTTTGACGGTTTCGATATCTGACGAGTTAAGAATAGCAGCGGACAACCGGTCTGCTATGCCAGATGTCACCGAGCCGACCAAAGACGCACAGCCAGATAACATGGCAATCAGCGCGAGTAGCGCACACTGCTTCAGCAAACTGATCAATTGAGCCGCCGAGAGCACATAGGTCCCTCTCCCCTTATGCAAAGATTGGAGGTGCAAAGATTAGGTAGTGCCTGCGTGCTGCTGTTAACAACAGGCGATTTTGTAGGCAACATCATCGATTAATCATACCTCGTCTCTGACATGGTGCCGTTCATTCAAGGTAATGACTGACTGCTCACCCGAACTGGCGGCGCGAAATCGACTGATGCTTGTGTAATAAGGATTAAAGAACATTTTGGGAGGCAGCCCTAGGACGTGCGCTGCCCAAACGTTGACCACACCACCATGACAGGTGACTGCCACCGTCTTACCCCGGTTTTTGGACACTATGTCATTGAGAGCGCTAACGGCTCTCTCTACGAAGGCATCGAAGTCATATCCTTGTAGCTCACCTCGCATCAATGCTTTCCATGCCTCGTAATCTTCTTCTTTTAGTTGCTCAACAGGGATGTAGTGGTCGGCCTGCTGATCATATTCAGCAACTCCGTCCACTAGTTCGATTGGCAAGTCGAGCAGCTCCGACAGCGGCGCCGCGGTCTGCGCAGCTCGGCGCATTGGGCTGGAATAGATAGCAGAAATAGGCTCCGACTTTAGATACTCGGCCATCTTTCGCGCCTGCGCGTGTCCATTGGGGGATAATTCCGGATCAGCGGCCCCGCCGTCCTCTCGAATTACCTTCTCGGGCAAGCCGTGCCGAATAAGTATCAGTTCCATTATTCATCTCCAAACAGTAAGTGCGCTGGCGTTCGCAGCTCATGGCTTATAGGGTTTCTTCTGGTTCGGGCCGCACTGGCAGTCGAATGCTCAATTCACACAAACGGCGCCTCTCGACCCTAGTGTCTCACAAAACTTGTCTCACTCAACGATTCCATGGCCTCTTGGCTCACAGCTCTCTTCAGCTATTCTGCTAGGTCTGGGGCAAGGGGTGTCCCAATCAGTGCAAAAAAGCTTCAACCAAGGCTCTTTGTGTCGAACTTTGATGATCAAGAACTCACAAGACTTGAGCCGAAGTGGATCTCTGGATAAGGGATTTGGCACAAAAAAACGGGCCCTGAGGCCCGCTTTTACAATAATCGCTTTGTCAGCAATTTAAGTGGCAGCGATCGACACGTTGTACACTCCCGCTTGCCTCGCAGAGTCCATGACGTGGATCATCGTCTCTGTCGTGCTATCCGGATGGGGCTGGACGACGACAGGGGCCTCCGGGTTCTCGGCGTGAAGACGCTCGATATTGGCTCGGACCGACCGGAAGTCTATATCCCTTCCTCTGATCCGAATTCTGTCTCGATTCGTGATCTGCACCACAATGCTTTGTTTATCGGCATCCTTCACGTTTTGATTTTTATCTGGACTGTTAACGTCCAAACCAATTTCTTTAACAAAGGTCGCTGTTACGATAAAGAAGATCAGCATGATGAACACCACGTCCAACATGGGTGTCAAATCAATCTCTTCGTTCTCTTCCCCTATGACAGCCTTACGTCTACGCACAGACCTCTCTCCTTTACCCACTTAACCTACTTTAGAGTTTTAACCCACTTGACCGAGTCAACTTCACCGCGACGCACTTAGCGCGCATTGCCTGAACTGCTAGCAGACTAACTCAAACTCTTCTTACCTTAAGTTAACTTAAGTTAACTCAACTCAGCTTAGCTCAACTTAGCTCAACTGATCCTGATTGAGCTCGAGTTAGCCTAAATCGCGTCTGGGGCCTTATCCCTCTTTACGTCCCCATTCCCGGCCCTTCGATGCCGAGCTTGCAGTCAAGGACCGCGTCCAGCCCGCCTATAATGCCCTTTCCGTTAGGTTGCTTCAATCCAATCCCAGACAAATTTAACGCAACAAAAACTCGCACGATATTGCTCCAGTAGAAGGGATTAACATCACGACTCGGTTGACGACATGTCAGTTTATGCAATGATTCGCGCAAGAGCGCCCTAAAGTGCCACAGAGCACGACTTTTTCTACCTAGCCGCATTACTACCGCGTCTCTACTACCTCGACCCGTGTGACTTCGATCTCCACTGCCCAGATAGCTATTCGCACTAAAAACGATTGATAGTCAGAGCGTTGACCTGCTCGCTGGATGCGGTCTTCACTATGTATTCATGGCATTTTTTTGGCGGGATACAGCGAGGGTCTCGACTCCCTTGACGACTACGCTCGCTTCGCGCTCGCGTTAATGACTTTGCTTACAGTCGTGTAATGCAAGTCGAGTTGCGCGCCAATTTCAGCCAACGTGTACCCATAGTCGATATGCGCGGATCTGATGCGCTCATTCCGCTCAGCGCGAGTCAACTTCTCAGACCCCCTAAAAATCATTTTAAGGGACTTTCTCCGACCCGCAATCTTTGGCGCAGGTTTGGCCGCAGTGCTTTTCTTTAATAACTTCTGCATCCGGTCGATAAAGTCATCGCCCCCTAGCAATATTTGGTGAGCTCGATGATCTAAAGGAGAGCCCTCGACTTCATCTTCTTCCACATATTGCTTGAGCGATGGGACCGGGTCACGAGAACCAATGGCTTCATAAATGTCGTTAGCGGACAGCATCTCTGGAACCGGTGCTTCATGAATCAATGCTGGATAACTGCTATGGCGATAATTGGCGGGCGCTTTTGCTGCTTTCACACGAACAGGGTTCAGTGCGGCATGTCTAACGATGGGTAAAAGGAAAGACTCTTTCTCAAAAACGACACTCTTGAATCGGCCATGAAAGACCGGCCCTTCTGTTCCGTGCCGACGATTATAGAGTTGGGTGTAGACGCCGTTTAACTGCCGCATACCCTTACTCAGATTTGAGTGAGGCACCTCGAGAATCAAGTGGTAATGGTCGGGTAGCAACACAAAGCTTTTGAGCTCCCATCCAAAACGATCGACAACGCCTGCAAGAACCGATTTAAAACTAGCGAAATCCTTCGCATCCACGAACGCATTACGACTTTGTAATGCCCGGCCGGTTATATAGTAGCTGGCTCCTGGATATTCGATTCTTGGTGGCCGCGACATACACTCCCCTTTTTGCCTTGAATCGGCTGTCCCCGATTGACTCGATTTCCCCCGCCCGGCGCTTTGAGCAACGCCCTTGGCGTCGACCGCTTGGTACCGATGCCCTTCAAGGGGATAAGCGCGGATGGCTTCCTTGCCCCCGTCGAGAAAGCACAACATCAGCAGCGCTCTAACCCGCTACGCTGCAATTCTAGTAATGCTCCTCCCAGACATCGATGCCATCGACGTAGCCGCTGCAGGGAACGACGATCGTTTACGCTGCGCGGCCGGCCATATTAACCAGCCTTTTGAAATCGAACAAGGCATTCGACCAACATTTTCTACTCGCTTGACTCTTCTACTCGTCAATGTGTACTTTCGGCAGTCCCATTGAGGATGTAGTCACAAACATAACGATCATCTTTTGAAGGTGATTCACTCAGGAGGCTTTTTATGGCTGTCAATAAATTCCCCATCGAGGCGGGACACATTATGTTGTTCGCGCGATCAATTGGTGATGCTAACCCTATCTATTACGACGCGGAGCACGCGAAGGAAACTGAAGCTGGTGCAGTGATTGCTCCGCCGACATTCGTTCAAGCAAGCGCCCAATTCGATCCCGATTACTTTCTGCGACCGAAAATCGGCGAAGAGTGGTTTGGATCTGCTAAGGGACCAACAGGCATCACTAAGAAAGAGGGTTCCGGCGGTGGCGGCGGCGGTGGCGGCCTGCACGCTGAGCAGCATTACGTCTACCACAAGCCTCTCAAAGCAGGAGACGTTTTGACGGCAACGACAAAACCTGGGAACAGTTGGGAGAAAGAAGGCCGTCGCGGCGGAAAGCTGATGTTCAGTGAATCTGTCACCGAATATCGGGATCAGTCCGGTGATCTTGTAGTCACAGCAACCAGCGTTGGCGTTCGCACAGAACGACCGGCAACAACCAGTTAAGCGGGGGGACGACTCATGACATTACGCGCGAGTGAATTACAAGTGGGTGACACGTACAGCGAGGAGGTTTGCCGAAATCTCTCTAGGACCCAAATCGTTCAATATGCAGGGGCCTCTGGGGACTATAACCCTCTACATTCAGACGAGATTTTCACCACCCAGATTGCTGGCTATCCGTCCGTATTTGCCCACGGAATGCTATCCATGGGAATGACAGGACGCATGCTTACCAACTACGTCGGTGATGGGAGATTAACCGCCTACGGCGTTCGGTTTACCTCACAGGTGTTCCCTGGTGCCACCTTGACCGCGACTGCGACGATCGAAGCAATTCGAGAAGAAAACGGCGAGCATTTCGTAGATATCAGCGTTTCGACCAAAGACGAAGAAGGCGTTGAGGTAATTAAGGGGCAAGCCTCTGCAAAGGTTGACCCATAGCATTCAGTGGTTCGTTGATGAAACGGTGAGGCCCGCGACACTGCGGGCTTCACATTATCTGCCAAAGCGTCAAGCCACCAAGGTTCAGCCCGCCCGTCTAACGGGACCTTGTGACTTTCACTCCATATCCTCCGTTTAACCCTCACTCTTCGGTCGCGCTTTTAGCTTTCTTTACCCACGCACTCTCCGAAGATACGTTGGTTGAGCTTTCTTTACCGAAGCTCTTTTTGAATAAGCTCTCGTTGTAAAGGCTTTTTTTTATTATCGCTTTCTTTGTGGACGCTTTGTTTGTGGACGCTTTGTTTGTGGACGCTTTGTTTGGAATCTTTTTCTCAGGAGGCCCATTACTTACGAGGACTTTCTTTCGAGACGCTTGAGCTAAAAGCGCCTGTTTAAATCGCGACACCTTCTATGAATCGCGATGAGACGCATCCAACAGAGAGATGCCCGATGACTTCGGTCCATCGCCATCCAACCAAGGCGCTTAGCCAGTAACAGCATCTCGGATAATTTCTGGAGTTAGCAACTGGGGCAGCACAATCGGCTCGGATAAATCTGGCCGGTAAACCAGATAGAGCGGCACACCTACTCGCCCAAACCGTGCCAGTGCTTTTGTGATTGCCTCGTCCTCTAAGGTCCAATCCGCCACCATGGACACCACGCCTTCGCGCTCAAAAAGTGTCTGAGTACTGACTACGTCTATCGCAATCCGCTCATTAACCTTACAGGTAATACACCAATCAGCAGTAAAGTCGACGAAAACGATCGAACCGTTCGCAAGCGCCTTGTCGATCGCCTCTTCTGAGTAGGCGATGTCTTCAGCGTGATCAGGAACTTCGATTCGCGTGCTGCTGGCTGTAGGCGGAAGTGGCGAGAGTCGAGGCAACAATAAAGCGAGCGCCACCACCGCCACAATCCACAGCAAACCCTGCGCGCTACGCCATTGTTTGCCAAGCCAGATCAGCAAGAGCATGAGTAAAAGAGCGATGCCCCAGATTAGCAATCCCTCGCTCCCCGATTGGCTCACCAACACCCAGACTAACCACAGCGCCGAGCCATACATCGGGAAGGCGAGGAATTCTTTTAGCTTTGCCATCCAAGGACCCGGCCTCGGGAGGTAACTGAGCAGACTTGGCATCTGCGTTAGTGCAACGACTGGAGCCGCCATGCCTGCTCCTAGTGCGCCGAAAACCAACAGCGTCACTCCTATCGGTTGGGTCACTGCATATCCGAGCGCAGCGCCCATAAATGGCGCAGTACAGGGGGCGGCCACCACTACAGCTAACACACCCGTACCAAAGCCCTCAGCGTCTAGCCGGCCCTTGCCGACATCACCCGCCATCGTCTGAAGGCCGAGCCCGATTTCAAAATAACCGCTCAGATTAAGGCCAATCATCACGAACAAAAGCGCGAGCAACCCGACGAGCCAAGGCCATTGAAGCTGAAATCCCCAACCTAGCGACTCGCCCAGTGCCCGAAGGCCAACCAGTATGGCAGCAAGCGCCAAGAAACTGACAAGAACCCCTAACCCATAGAACCATCCAGATCGCGACCGACTGAGCGATGAAGCCGGCTCAACCAAGTTCAGCACCTTGATCGATAGGACTGGAAACACGCAAGGCATGAGATTGAGAATCAGGCCTCCCAGCGCCGCGAAGAGAATCGCTGAAAGTAAGCTCAATTGACCAGTCGCTCTCTCGGAAGCGGGCTCATCGGACCTGATTTCAACTGCCCCACTCAACCACCGCCCGCCAACCTTCTCTTCGAAGAGTAAAAGCCCTGCGACATCCATCGTGGGCTTCTCTAGCAGCGGCAGTCTGAGTTCAGCCATCTCCGAAGCCCCGGACGTAACCCACGTTTGTGCAGCACGAAGATCAATGAGATCGGGCTCGAAAGGCAAAAAGGTAACAGTCGCTTGCTGATCCAGCGCCGCGAACTCCCGCGGCACCCTTACAATCATCTCCTGATCCGAGATCGTGAGATCACCAACCCCCAAAGGACTTGGCCAGGTCGATGCAAGAGACTCAAAGTATGCCTCATTCGAAGCGAGCAACTGACCACTTTCTGGGGACATACCGACGGATAGTGTGAGTGCTAATTCTCCCGACTCAGGAATACAGACGTCGGCACAGACGAGCCATCGCCCCTTGAGCGTGATAGGCAACGTCTCTTCTCCAAACTGATCAGAGACCATCATCCGCTGTGCAAACACGGCGCTATTCTTGTACCCAATATTGATGAGCGGTCCGAATGGGATTAATTCCGGCTTGGACCAGCGAATAGGACCAAGGGTTACCCCGCTAGGAAGACTGTAATCGAGCGTTGGCGGGGCTCCTGAGTCACCAGGGTTTCGCCAATAGGTATGCCAGCCCTCTGGGAGATCAATTTCCACCGCGATCCACAGCGAGTCGCCGGGCATAACCGATCCAGACGAAGCAACAATCCGTGCATTAGCCTGCCCTGTATTTATCCAATCTGAGGTGTGGGCAAATCCTAATCCGGGGAATGTGCCGATTAGCAGACTGAGCAGTAAAGGGAAAAGGAAGGCGCTTCCCAGTCGCGCCGTGCCATGGGCGATCTTCAAGGCCTGAACCCCCACTTTGCCGGACCTTTTAAGTCGTCCAGCAATGGCTCTATCCAATGCGTCCATTCGCAGAGCCGCTGCCGTGTATCCCGTGGTGCTATGAGCTCGTGCAGTGCAAAACTTTCCATCAACCCCATCGGCGAGCGTGCTGATGCGAGCTCTGCCTCTAACTTTGCTCGCAGCTGTTCAGGATTATCACTGGCCGCTAGCTCACGCTGAAACGCGACCGCAACACCGCCCTCAACGGGAAGCGCTCCAGTCTCATAAGAGGGCCAGGCGAGCTTGTACGTGTAGGGAGCGAAGTGTGCAGCTGACGCGACGCCAAATGCTTTATGAACCCCAACGGTTGCCCAAGGCAACGTGGATTGCGCTGCTGCCGCAACCGCACTCATACCGTAGCGGATAGTCCCCAATTGCTCTGCATCTGGGCCCACCATGAACCCAGGCTCATCAAGGAAGTTAACAATGGGCAAATGGAACGTCTCGCACAATTCGATCATTCTGCGTACCTTCTGTGAGCCATGGGCCGTCATCGCGCCTGCATAGAACTTGCAATCGTTGGCGATTACGCCCACTGGTAGGCCCTGAAGGCGCGCAAGACCGATGATTTGACCTCGCCCAAATTTTTCAGAGAGCTCCATAAAAGACCCAAGATCAAACACGCTGCTTAGAATGTCTCGCATTTTGAATGGTTTTCTAGCATTTCTCGGCACAATACCCTGCAACGATTCATCGGCTCTTTCAGCTGGATCTGTGCAATCACCTCGAAGCGGCCGGTGATTCACATTTTGCGGCAGATAAGACAAAAACTGCTGAATCGCGTTGAAAGCATCCGCCTCACTATCAACAACCAGATCCACCACGCCGCTGGATTCATGAATCCTCCATCCCCCGAGCGACTCCTTATCTAGCGTTTTACCCAGAGCCCTCGCGACTACAGCCGGGCCAGCGACCATCACCTGAGATTGGGCCTTCACCATGACAGAGAAGTGCGAGGCAGCAAGCCGGCCAGCTGGAAAACCGGCGACCGGGCCTAGCGCTGCTGAGGCCACTGGTACAGCGCCTAACGCGTCGGCAATGATTTTGAAGCGAGGCTCAGCGAAGACAGGGCTCCCAACGGTTTTCGGGCCTGTGCCACTGTTGCCGGCGACGCTTCCTCCGCCGCCCTCCAGGAATCGAACCAAGGGCACTCGAAAGTGAACAGCAAGCTCTTCAGCGTAAACGCTCTTGCGCAGACCTGCTGCATTGGGAGAACCACCCTTCAAGGTAAAGTCCTCTCCCCCAACGACTACTCGGCGCCCATCAACGTTGCCAAATCCAACGACGTAGTTCGCTGGGGTAAAAGACGAAATCTCACCCGCTTCATTCTTTTCGGCAAACCCCGCGCCCGGACCATGTTCAGTGAACGTTCCCGAATCAACCAGGAGATCGATTCGCTCTCGAATGGTCAAGCGCCCTTTTTCATGGTGCTTCGCAACGTTCTCGGCACCTCCTTGCTCTCGGCTCAGCCGTTTACGCAGCTCGATTTCCTCTATCTCTTTATCCCAATCTGTCATGCCGAGTCCTTTATTTTATGAAAGCTCGAGGGATCGCACCCCAAACCAATTGCATCATCGTGCACTCCTTGCATTTTAGGCGACCAAGCGCTCTGACCTCCACTCCTCGCCACTTACAAATGCGTAACCTTGACCCTTGATCGATTTCGATCGAGCACCAGTCAGGCACCCAATCCCGCCGCTTTTACAGCAAGCCAGCGATGCATGGCGGTTTTTCCCTAGAGATATGGCGAACGTGCACACTTTTCCAGACGATAACCAGAGACCTCGCACGAAGTGTGCCTCAGACGCCTTGATCCGGCATTTTGCGCGAACCATCAGACGTAGGCGTCAACGATCTCGTAACGCGTCGTGCCAATAGTTGCGCCAATAAATGCTGCTGATAAATAGTGAATCATCAACAGAGCGAATTGTTGATCTTTTGCGTATAGTGGCGTGGGGGATGGGATTTAGCGTGACATTCCCCTTGTGTGAGTTACTGAACCCGCGCATCCGACTCGATTGGATGACGCGTTTCTATAGTGATCAAACGAGGACCCGCCACATGTTGCTTGCAGTTCCTGCAGAACACACTGAGGGAGAGCGTCGCGTCGCGCTCATCCCAGATGCTGTCAAAAAATTAGTTCGCGCCGGCCTGACCGTCCAAGTCGAATCAGGGGCCGGCAAACACGCAGGCTTTGCCGATTCACTCTACGAGGAGGCAGGCGCCGGTATCACCACAGACCGAGGCTCGCTCTTAAAGGGCGCTGACATCGTGCTACGGGTCAGAAAGCCCCCAGTTGATGAGGTTTCCTCTCTAAAGCAGGGAGCAATCCACGTCAGCTACCTCGATCCTTATAACGAGGGAGCGCTGGTGGACAAACTGTCCGAAGCTGGGGTGACCAGCATCAGCATGGAAATGATCCCACGGACCACGCGGGCGCAAAAAATGGACGCGCTCAGCTCACAAGCCAACCTTGCTGGCTACGTCATGGTGATTCAAGCCGCTAGCAAGCTCGACAGAATCTTACCCATGATGATGACTCCTGCGGGCACCTTGAGTCCGGCGAAAGTCTTTGTCATTGGTGCGGGCGTCGCTGGCCTTCAGGCCATTGCCACTGCGAAACGCCTAGGAGCAAAAGTGGAGGCTTTCGATACCAGGCCCGTTGTTGCAGAGCAAGTTCAGTCTCTGGGCGCAAAATTTCTAGAGATAGATCTCGGAGAGACCGGCCAGACAAAAGATGGCTACGCTGTACAGCTCACCGACGAGCAGCTTGAATTACAGCGTCTGGGCATGCGCGAAGCAATCAGCCAATCAGATATTGTCATCACCACGGCGCAGGTCTTTGGACGAGCTGCGCCCCGAATTGTTACCGGCGATATGGTTGCTGCGATGAAGCCTGGCGGCGTCATCGTCGATATGGCGGTCGACTCCGGCGGTAATGTTGAAGGCTCAGCACCAGATCAGGTTGTTGACGTGAATGGCGTGTCGATCATTGGCGTGTCGAATCTTCCCGCCGAGGTCGCCAAGGACGCTTCGCAGATGTACGCGTCCAACCTAGTCAACCTCGTGACCGAATATTGGGACGAGGAGAACAAGCAATTCAACCTCGATCTTGAAGACGATATTTTGCAGGGATGCGTGATTACCCATGGAGGGAATCTTATCAACCAGGCCATTATCACTCGGCGCTCGGAGGGTTAACAAATGGAACTAGTCTACCTTACATTTATATTGGTGCTGTCGATCTTTCTGGGCTTTGAGCTCATATCCAAGGTGCCCGCGACACTGCATACGCCACTGATGTCCGGAGCGAATGCCATATCTGGCATTACCCTGGCCGGCGCTTTCCTTGCTGCTGGAGCAAGTTCACCGGAAATGGCGACCTGGCTGGGAGGCGCAGCAGTCACCTTTGCAACGATCAACGTGGTTGGTGGCTACATGGTCACTGATCGCATGCTCGGCATGTTCAAGAGTAAGCGGGGTTAACATCATGTCTATAGAACTAGGAGCGAACCTCGCTTACATCCTTGCCTCGGCCTTATTCATTTTCGGTCTCAAAATGCTTGGCTCACCCGCCACTGCCCGCCGCGGCAACTTGTTTTCGGCGACCGGTATGCTCATTGCAATTGTGGCGGCCTTGACTGATCAGAACATCGTCGGTTTTGAAGTCATTATTGGCGGCATCATTCTTGGCAGCATCATCGGCGCCTCGGCGGCACGATTGGTAGCGATGACTAGCATGCCCGAGATGGTGGCACTCTTTAACGGTTCTGGCGGTGCGTCGAGTTTGCTCGTTGGTTGGGCAACCTTACATCTGGGCACTGAAGGCATTTCAACCTTCACGGCGTCTACCGTTGCGCTCGCTATTTTGATTGGGGGTGTGACCCTAACAGGAAGCCTCATTGCCTATGGCAAGCTCAGCGAACGAATCAACAGTGCGCCCTGGACATTTGCCGGTCAGCGCGTCTTTAACGCCCTTCTGCTGACCGCTATTGTCGTCTCAGGCGTGCTCTTCGCCATGGACCCAGCAGCAGATTCACAATACCTCTACGCGTTAATCGCGCTCGCGCTGGTTCTTGGCGTCATGGCCGTCATCCCTATTGGCGGTGCCGACATGCCGGTTGTCATCTCCTTGCTCAATAGTTACTCGGGTCTCGCTGCCTGTGCAGCTGGTTTCGCGGTACAAAACAACGTACTGATTGTCGCCGGGTCACTGGTAGGAGCGTCTGGCATCATCTTGACCAACATCATGTGCAAGGCGATGAACCGCTCTCTTGCAAATGTGCTCTTCAGCGGATTCGGCTCACCCAAAGCTGCGAAAGCTGTGGAGGGAGAGGTCAAGCCAATCTCGGTTGAAGATGCGTATTACATCCTAGAAGCGGCTAGCAACGTCTGCTTCGTACCCGGCTATGGCATGTCGGTCGCCCAAGCGCAACACGTGGTCAAGGAACTCGGAGAGATTCTTGAGCGCAACGGGTGTGAAGTCTCTTATGCAATTCACCCGGTTGCCGGTCGAATGCCAGGTCACATGAACGTATTGCTTGCGGAAGCCGACGTGCCCTACGAGCAACTCGTTGAGATGGACGACATCAACCCGCGCATCGAAAACGTTGATGTTGCAATCGTTATCGGCGCCAACGATGTGGTGAATCCCTCAGCTCGTGAAGATAGCGATAGCCCCATTTATGGGATGCCCATCATCAACGTCGATCAGGCGAGGACTGTCTTCGTATTGAAGCGCTCCATGGCTTCAGGCTTTTCGGGTGTAGACAATCCACTGTTCT
>Ga0255757_10001289_pt1 | contig 24492 bp, 20 predicted proteins | sample 071ome_27_FD_179957 | JGI IMG/M metagenome (GOLD analysis project Ga0255757, IMG submission 179957) | Coastal salt marsh microbial communities from the Groves Creek Marsh, Skidaway Island, Georgia - 071409AT metaG (version 2) | ecosystem: Environmental > Aquatic > Marine > Intertidal zone >...
AATTCGGTATTTGTTAAGCCAAGATCAGGAACGATGAAGTTGGAAAAACTAGCCAACAGCTGGCGATCAACAAAATTCATGACATTCAGCAATGTCAAGAAGACGAGTAAACCGTATGCCTCTCGTGTGGGTACCACAGCCGATCCATTTGCCAGTTGAGTCATTCAGCCCCCTTAGAAGTATCGACACTGATGAGGTATCAAGGCGTTGACGGTCACTGCAATCGCACCTTAGAACGATCGCTTAACACACATTGAATCTCATCGGGTAGGCACACAGCGTAGCACTAACGGATTCGACGCCAAACCATGCTGGCGATCATTCGACGGAAGTAACTTCTCAATGAGGCACTGTGCGCGAGCCAGCTTGTGAGGCCTGACTTGACGCGCTACTCACTCAAGCGATGCTTCGGCCCATCGCTTTGGGTATCACAACAGATGATTTCTCGGGTCTAATGCTCGCCAATGACATCGACCCTCAGGATTCCCATGCGCGCCCTTTGAATAAACGCCCTAGGAACGATCGAATTGACTAACCCGATAGATCTTCGATTTGAAACACGGGCCCGGTGGGTGCTCTTCGGACCAACCAAAGGAGCCACAACAACCTAGTACCTGAACAGTAAAGGCAAGCGGACGAAAATACCCCATCTAGGTAGCTTAAATAGCAAGGGGTTTAGTTTCGAAACTGCGGGATTGCTGTCCAGGTCGGTGCTAGGCCCTCAGCCAATTCGCTGGGCCTATGCGCTTTTCTTACCTTCCTTAGAGAACATGGACTATAAGTGCTGGCCTTGCGCCAGCGCACCATCCAGATCGAACCTGTGCGACTAGTTGAGCCTTTCTTTGATTCGAGCTGATCGGCCGCTTCTCTCTCGCAAGTAATAGAGCTTGGCCTGGCGAACGTCACCACGACGCTTCACAGTGATGGACTCAATGAGTGGGCTGTGAAGCTGGAATGTTCGCTCAACGCCTACCCCATGCGACATTTTTCGCAGGGTGAAGGCTGAATTGAGGCCACGATTACGGCGCCCAATCACAACCCCTTCAAAAGCCTGGAGACGCTCTCGACTGCCTTCAACAACCCGCACCTGAACAACCAGGGTATCGCCTGGACCGAACTCAGGGACGTCCTGCTTAAGCTGGTCTTGCTCTATCTGTTCAATGATCTTGTTTTTCACTGTCCGTTCTCCTGGATTAAGTCAGGCCGCCTTATCTGCGTTTTCCTAAGCCCTTCTTTCTCTCGCCAAGCTTCGATCGCACCATGGTCTCCGCTTAGAAGCACCGAAGGTACTCGCCGTCCGGCGACCTCTTCGGGACGCGTATACTGCGGATATTCTAGGCGTCCGTCAACAAAAGATTCACTTTTTGTGGACATCTCGTCGCCTAATACCCCCGGCAGCAGTCTTGCGAGTCCATCAACCAGTGCTAGTGCGGGTATCTCACCGCCACTCAGCACGTAGTCCCCGATCGACAATTCCATATCTACCGCGAGTTCAATCACTCGCTCATCGACCCCCTCGTAACGACCACACACGAGAATTAAGTCGTTCTCCGTTTGCGCCAAGTCGTGCAACCGAGATTGCAGGAGCCGCTCACCAGCCGGCGAGAAATAAACAACTTTCGATCCAGGAGCGGACTCAGCTCTTGCGGCATCAATAGCCGCAAGCAGCGGCTCTGCCTTTAGGAGCATGCCCGGCCCGCCGCCGTATGGCTTATCGTCCACGGTGCGATGCTTGTCGATTGCAAAGTCCCGAAGTTGCAGCAACCGGAGCTCGTGTCCTAGCTCCTTAAACGCCCTCGCCGTTACGCCGAAGCTCATCGCGTTTTCGAACATCTCTGGAAAAAGCGTGATGACAGTGACTTTCACTGGTCATACTCATGAAGCCAGTCAACGGTGACCAACCCAGCTTCAATATCAACTTTTTTCACGACTTGATCCCACACATAGGGAATTAGGCGCTCAACTCGAGTGCCATCGCACTCGTCCTCAACGAGCAGGACGTCATTCGCGCCCGTTTCCATCAATTTCCCTACAACTCCGAGCGACTCTCCCAGAAGGTTACAAACGGCTAAACCCTCAAGCTCGTGCCAATAAAACTCATTTTCTTCAAGGGCGGCGAGCTGCTCACTCGCCACAAAAATCTCTGATCCCACGAGGCGGTCCGCATCGTTACGAGATTCACAATGTTTGAATCGAGCAACCAGCTTTGAGCCCTGCCATCGCCATTCAGCGATCTCGACGGGAACCACCTCGCTGTGTGAGAGGATCAACCAGGGTTGGTAGGAGAATATCTGCTCAGCTGGATCGGTGTAGGAAAACACCTTGCTCCAGCCTTTTATTCCGTAGGCACCGTTGACCGTGCCTACCCTTAACTGCTTACTGCTTGGTTTTTTCAACCGAGCGCAAGACTGCTTACGCAGCAGCCTCCTCGCTAGCAGTGGCTGACGCTTTGCGATATTGCTTGATGAGATGAGCCACTCGCTCCGAGGGCTTCGCTCCTTGGCGAACCCAATAATCGATACGATCAAGGTCCAATCTCATTCTTTCTTCGGCGCCCCTGGAGATAGGGTTGAAAAACCCAACGCGCTCGACAAAGCGACCGTTTCTGCTGCGCTGACTATCCGCCACCGTCACGTGATAGAAAGGGCGCTTCTTGCTTCCGCCTCTTGCTAGTCGAATCGTTACCATATCTTTTCCTTCAATCCTTCTTTCTGCTCCGTCTGGACGCCATTTAATCTAGGGCTGTCGATTAATGAACCAGCGATTACCAAAGCAGCCTTTAAACTAACGCCCTACTCCGCGAGTGACCCTAACTTCTCCCGCCGGGCCTCGCTCAAAACACGCGTTTTTCTTGCCTCTTGAACCGCGGAGGGCTTTTTGCGGGCCGCAATTGTAGTGGATCTCATATTCAATCTCAACGCCGGTCCTGTGCAGGAATGATAAGTGCTACTCGACCCATTCCTCGGGGTTGAGGCCGATTCCCGTAACCGGAGGAGCAATGATCACAACTCGACTAGAAACGGGGGGCACCCCCCTGCTGCATCATTCCCCCGAGGCCGCGCATCATATTGTTCATGGCGCCCTTGCGACCCATTTTTTTCATCATTTTTTGCATCTGCTTAAACTGCTTCAACAGACGATTCACATCTTGAATCTGTGTCCCAGAGCCCAGAGCCACCCGTTTTTTTCTAGAACCGCTGATCAAATCCGGATATCGCCTTTCTTTGGGCGTCATGGAGTTAATTATCGCTTCAAATTGAGAAAAGTTAGTTTGGCTGGCCTTGTCTTTGGCTGCTTGGGAAATTCCGCCCATCCCGGGCAATTTGTCTAGCATGCCACTCAGCCCGCCCATCTGATTCATTTGTTGGATCTGATCCCTGAAGTCCTCGAGGTCAAAGGATTTTCCTTTAGTGATCTTCTTAGCGAGCTTTTCAGCTTTTTTCTTGTCAATTTTCTGCTCGGCTTCCTCAATGAGCGACATGACGTCGCCCATCCCCAAAATCCTTCCAACGATTCGATCCGGGTGGAACAGCTCTAACGCATCCACGCCCTCGCCTGTACCAATAAACTTGATGGGTTTACCGGTGACCTGACGAACCGATAAGGCGGCGCCGCCTCGTGCGTCTCCATCTGCTTTAGTCAGCACGACGCCTGTTAGATCGAGCGTCTCGTTAAACTGTTTTGCAACTTGCGCGGCATCCTGCCCCGTCATTGCATCAACCACAAAGAGTGTCTCGGCGGGACTCAACAAGCCCGAGAGTTCACTGATTTCGGCCATCATTTCGATATCGACAGCTAATCGTCCTGCGGTATCGATGATCAGAACATCTGCAAAATTGGTCTTGGCTGCTTGCAATGCAGATTTAGCGATGTCTGCTGGTTTTGCGCCCGAGTCGGCTTCAAAATAGTCAATAGACAGTGTCTCGGCCAATCGCGCCAACTGTTCCATGGCTGCGGGACGGTAGACATCCGTACTTGCGAGCATGACTTTCTTTTGTTCTTGCCGCGCGAGCCAGCCACCGATTTTTGCCGCAGTGGTGGTCTTACCGACCCCCTGTAATCCCGCCATCAGAATGACAGCAGGCGGTTGAGCATTGAGCGCTAGCCCCTCGCTTTGCCCACCCATAACCTCAATCAATTCATCATGAACAATGCGAACGAAGGCCTGGGACGGGGCGAGTCCGGGCGTCACGGGCATCCCAAGCGCTCGCTCCCGTACTCGCTCCAAAAATGGCAACACTACTTCTAGCGCGACATCTGCCTCAAGCAATGCAAGGCGTACTTCGCGAAGCGTCGCGGAAATATTGTCATCACTTAATGTCGCCTTTCCCGTTAAACCCGAAAGTGCGGTGGTTAAGCGATTACTAAGCGACTCAAACATGACTTACTCCAATCTCTTCACTGCAGACCTCGCTGCGGCCTGCCCATTGTATCGTTCTTACCGTTGCCATTAGCGGCGCATTTCACGTGATCGCTGATATCTCTACTGAGCGCACCTTCCGAATACCGAAAGGGTCAATCAGCATTTGGCTAGTTTTTTTCATGCCTGTTATTCAGTCGAATGCTTTCGGAGCACGCCGGTGGTGCTAGTATACGGGATATCGGTCATTTCGCAGGGTATGCAACGTCTCATGCCAAGCCCTTTTTTCTGGTTATCCGTCGGGTCAGTCGCGTTTTATCTAGCGGGCACCTACCTCGCGCTGCGCACCTTCCAGACGAACGAGCCGACTAACCGCATCATCCGTACCGGCAGCGGCATCGTAGCCGTCACGCTTCATGGAACCTCTGTCATCGTCGCTATAGACGCGGCTACCGATCTGTCCCTCGGTCTAACGCTCATGCTCGCCTGTGTGGGTTTTGCCATGGCAACCGTTCTTGTGCTAAATCAACTTCGGAAAGCAGCAAGTCACCTTGAAGTCTTCGTGTTCCCATTGTCAGCAGTGTCTCTAGTACTGTTTGGCCTTTTGCCTAACACGGGCCTTGTGAGGCTAGACCTCCCGACTCCCTTGTTCGTTCATATCGTGCTTGCGTTACTGGCCTATAGCGTCCTCGCCCTGGCCGCACTGCAAGCGCTTTATCTCGCCTCGTTTGATCGGCTCGTGAAATCGGGCAATCGATTGCCAGCAGATCTTTCGCTCAACACCATCGAAGAGACGCTGTTTGAATCGATCTGGCTGGGGATGATCGCACTAACCCTTGGCATAATCTCAGGATTTGTCTTTATCGATGGGTATGACACTCGCGGCATGCTGCACCACACGATTATTACCGCCGCTGCGTGGGCAACTTTCGCTGTGCTACTTTGGGGTCGCGTCAAAGCGGGTTGGCGAGGGAGCCAGGCCGGTCAATGGACCCTTTTTGGCTTCGCGCTGCTCGCCATTGGCTATTTCGGCAGTAAATTCGTGATTGAGGTGCTGGTCTAGCTCACTTGACAGTGCTCTACTCGATCCCGTACAAAATCATGCCCAACTGGAGAAACGCCGTTCTTGGACGATCCGTCGACTAGCCTACTGTCGTGGGCTCTACTCTCGCTTGTCTTTTTATCCGCTTACTTCTCTGGATCAGAGACGGCCATGATGGCGCTCAACCGCTATCGTATGCGTCACTTGGCCAAAGAAGGGCACAGCGGAGCCAAACGAGCCACAAAACTCTTAGAGCGTCCCGATCGACTGCTAGGCGTCATATTGATCGGCAATAACTTCGTTAACTTCTCAGCGGCATCCATTGCGACACTGCTCGCGATTCAAATCCTTGGGGAAGAAGGCGTTGCTTGGGCACCGGTGATCTGTACCTTTGTGTTTCTCATTTTCGCCGAAGTCGCACCCAAAACCATTGCAGCGAATTACCCAGAGAAAATCGCGCTGCCGTCATCGCACATTCTCAGCCTTTTGTTACTGCTCTTGTGGCCACTCGTTTGGGCGGTGTCTGCGCTTTCAAACACCCTACTTAAAATGCTAGGCATCCAGCATCAGAACGATCAGGGCGATCATTTGAGTCGGGAGGAACTCCGGACCTTGGTTTTCGAGGGAGCGAAAATTGCTTCTCAATCCCAGGACATGATGCTCGGCGTGCTCGACCTTGATGAAGTGACGGTCGATGACATCATGGTGCCGAAAAGCGAGATCATCGGCATCGATCTAGAAGAGCCTTTAGAGGACATCATCAATCAGCTGAGAAACGCACAACACACCAGACTGCCTGTATTCAGAGAGGACATTGATCACGTCATTGGCATGCTGCACGTTCGAGACGCCATCCGTTTTCTGACCAGTGAAGAGCCTAACAAAGCGTCTTTGGTTCAGGAGATCGACGAGGTCTACTTCGTTCCAGAAAACACGGCGCTTCAGCGCCAGATTAGAAATTTCCAGGCACGTAAAGAACGCATCGCGCTTGTCGTTGACGAATATGGTGATGTCCAAGGGATTGTCACGCTCGAAGACATTCTTGAAGAAATCGTCGGCGAGTTTACAACTGATCTCGCGTCTGCAAGTTCGGACATTCACCCACAAGAAGATGGCTCCTTCGTAGTTGACGGCGGCGCTACCATCCGAAGCATTAATCGTGCGCTCACGTGGGACTTGCCAGCCGATGGTCCAAAAACCCTCAATGGATTGATGACAGATCGCTTGGAGACGTTTCCAGAGGCCCCTGTCAGTATAGAAATTGATGAATACCGCCTTGAGGTCGTGCGCCTTAAGGACAACATGATCGCGACGGCTAAACTCACTCGACGGGCAGCAACCGAATAGTTTGGCGCCTTACAGCATGCTCACTTATTGAACCTCGCTCTGCTCGCCACTTAACTCAGCGCAAGGCCTCAATTTCAGTTCTAACTGCTTCAAACGCGGGTGTTAACTGAGGCATCTGAGCGGAGATTTCAGGCATATCATCGTCCTTCCCAGCTTTTTCGAGCGCTAGACACAAATCAGCGAGGGGGTGCGCTCCTATTGTCCGAGCCGAGGATTTCAATTTGTGGGCGTGTCGACCGACTGCCTCGGAATCCCCCCACTGTGCCGCCTCCTCAAGTTGCTGCACGATTTCAGACGAAACGTCGACAAATTCAACGAGAATGGACAGCAGCATATCGTCATCGTCAAAAAGTGCCCTGATTTCGTCGAGCTTCAATGCTTCCACCGGGTCACTATTGACCGAGGGTGACGGTTCCGTTACTTCTTTCGCCTCGGTCGCCTTAGTCGCCTCTTTTTCCTCTTGTGAAGTAGCCGGGCTCGCCACTACCCGACTGGACGGTGCGGCAGGACTTGCGCCAGCCGATGCTGAATCGTGGGCTCGGGTAGCCTCGTCTTTATCGAAAGGCACTTTATTAACGACTTCTCTGTCAACAGCATCTCTATCGACAGACTCTCTATTGACGGCTTTTGGCAAGTATTGCGCCAGGGCCTCCTGGAGCGCTTGCATTTTCAAGCGGTTTCACCAAATAGTCATCCATCCCCGCTGCCGCGCAATCTTCGCGCGCATCCTTCATGGCATTCGCAGTAATCGCGACGATGGGTAAGTGATCGGTGCCACCCTCCTCTCCCTGTTGAATCTGCCTTGCCAATTCGTATCCATCCATGTTCGGCATATCACAGTCGGTCAGAAGCAGGGCAACCCCTCCTTGGCGGTATCGATCTAGCGCTTCAACGCCATCATTTACCATTTCACAAGCAAGCCCGAGCGCATTGATCTGTCGGCGTATGACTTGTTGGTTGATGACGTTATCCTCTGCTACCAGGATCAATTGGCCAATTCCGGAGGCCTCGCTCGCTGACAATGGCACGATCTCGGACACCTCATGCGACATGCCCCCCATCGCACTTCGGTCAAAATCAATCGTATGTAACCGCGCCACTGCCGCCGCAAAGTCTTGCCAGTGGATAGGGCCAGTGCTCAGCTCGTGGATCGATGCTGAAACTTCCCTCGTTCGTCGCCTCTGATCACTCGTCAGTAAAATAAAGGGCGGATCGAGATCGAATTGACGTCGAATTTGAGTGACGATCGCCTCTTGTTGCATTTGATTGAGCTCGCTAGACAATGCGATTACCAATCTCCGACCTTGTAGCGATTGGATCACCGCCGCAAGCTCTTCCGTGCTTTTCGCCATGGCAACCGTAGCGCCATGCCATTTCATCATGAGATCAATAGACTCAAAGACGGCGGCGGAGCTGCCAACAAAAATCAGACCTATGTCGTCGAAGTTAAGCACCGGCCGATAACTCGGCGCTTTCTCTGCGTACTCAAACCAAAGATCGAAGTAAAAAGTCGAGCCTTCACCAATCTGACTCTTGACGCCAATGCTGCCACCCATGGTTTCTACAAGTCTCCGACATATCGACAGCCCAAGACCGGTTCCGCCGTAGACGCGAGCCGTCGATTTTTCCGCTTGAGCAAAGTCTTCAAAGAGTTGCGACTGAGCCTCAAGGCTAATACCGATCCCGCTGTCAATGACTGAAAACATGACATGCGCGCCGCGATCTTGAGCGCTCTCTAAGAGCTCTAAACGAACGACGATTTCTGTTGTTTCGTCCGAAAACTTAATTGCGTTGCCCACAAGGTTAGTCAGGATCTGGCGAACTCTCAGATTATCGACAAGCAGATTCACCGGAAGTCCAGCATCGCCCTGCACGATCAGCGATTGGTCATTCTTAGCCGCATTTGGGGCCACTACAGCGAGCGCTTGCTCGGCTAAAACGACAGGATCTGTAACCGTTCGTTCCAGCTCAATTTTTCCTGCCTCGATTTTTGAAATATCGAGAATGTCATTGAGCAACGCAAGCAAGGAGAGACCCGATTCCCGAATCGTATTCAGCATTTCACGCTGATCATCATCGAGTTTCGTTCGCCGCAACAAGTCAACCATGCCAACCACCCCGTTCATAGGGGTACGGATTTCATGGCTCATACTGGCAAGAAAATTACTCTTTGAATTCGCGGCACTTTGGGCCGCAAGCGCAACCTCTCGAAGATCAGTCGTTTCCACTAGCGTGACAACCTTCAGCTCTCCTGGAATAGAACTCAGCGACAACCGTATCGCCCGATCACTGCCCAAAGAGATGTCTTGGGTACCAAACCCATATTTGGAGGCAGCGGCAAACCATTCAGATAATGACATGTGGCCGCTATCTCCTAGCAGCTCGAGCGATCCACTCGTGTCGATCGCCAGAATGAGTGCTTCGAATTGCAAATCACCAGCAAGGAGCTTGGCGTGCTCGGGCAACAGCTGCCTCGCATGACGATTGACGAACGTGATCTGCCCCGACTCTCCAATGGCGATCAGTCCCTCAGAGAAATGCTCGCTGACAAGCCTCGCCGATCGCTCGCTCGCGATCAAACGCCTGATCAGATGAGCAATACGGTCACTTTGAAAAGGGTCCAGCGTTTGATTGATTCCTTCTAATATAGAGACTGATTCGCTGCCTACCCCTAGGGGCACCATGACATTCCATATAGCGCCCGGAGCATAACAATCGAGCATAGTTGGCCGAAGGGTCATATGAGGGACGGGGGTACCATCATCCTTTTTTTGGTGGACCAGAAACCTCTCCCTTGGTTTCAGGCTCCCGAGCGTTGCCGCCGCGCTGTCAGTGGTGATAGTGGAAAAATGGTCTGGCCCAGAACCTCGTCTCTCGTATACCCAGACATTTCCTCCCACGCCGCATTGACTAGCGTGTAGCTGTGGTTGACGTGAATAACTTGAGGCACTTCGGACAACTCGAAGGCTTGCTCGAACGCTGCTTTCTCTCTTGCTGTCCATGGTCGTGCGGGATCAAGCAAATCATCACCGCCGATCGCTTCATGGTTTAGGTTTAAGGCCCCTCCCGATCCCAGAGCTTTCAGGCGCTGAAAAAGCACTAGCATGAGACCGAGGACCCCAGCGATCACAATCAGGAGCCCAACCAGTAGATACAATACGAACTCGCTATCCAAAAAAAATCTCCGCCAACCGCATGAGCTAATCCGAGTCTAGCTTAGACCCCGAATCATTTGAACGCGTTCGATAATGCCCGAAACCTGGATGTCCGCGGTACCGGGATCGAGACTGAATCGCTCACCAGTCACGAGATAATTTGAAAAAGGGAGCGCTTCAATCGATGAACAGCGCTTCAACCAGTGAACCACCGAGTATCAAGCTTCCACGGGGACCAGATTCACCCCAAAAGAGTAAACAGATTGCCCACTCGTCTCTTCGGCCATCAGAGTCATCTGGCGGAGCGCGCGATTTCAATAAAGCCTAACAAGCAAGCCCTTACACAATTGCACCCTGACAGACTACCCGCCAAGTACCCGATCGTCAGGCACGCGACAAGGTTCGCGTCCAACTCGGGCTCCCTGGGCGCGGCAGCCAATCACGACAGTTTGAGAAAAGACACGGGCGTTAGATAACGCTCGCGCCCATTTCGGTGACGAACGAGTCGCTCTACTGCTGCCACTTCCGATTGAGTGCTGCGATAATCGAATTGAAAGACGCGGTGGTGGTGTTTGCGCTGATACCCACGCCAAAGTGCTTTTGCCCTTCGCCATCGCTCAACGCGATAATACTGATTGCTTTGGCATTACTGCCCTCGTTGAGCGCGTATTCCTGATAATCCACCACGTTCAGCGGTTCGTTGATCGATTGCGAGAGCGCTGAAACGAAAGCGTCGATGGGGCCGGATCCCTCACCCGCAATACTGATTTCACTCTCGGCGATCTTGATCACTGCCTGACACGTTTCCTTCTCAGCACTCGAGCTTTTCACATCGTAGCTAAGAAGCTGATAAGGCCCCTCAACTTCCACCAGCTCTGAAACAAACGTTGACCAGATTACATCTGCCGTCAGCTCGCCTCCATCGGCCTCAGAGACCTGCTGGATGATCGGCGACAATTCAAGAAGAAGCTCTCTTGGCAAATGCACTCCGAAGTAATTTTCAAGCACAAACGCGACGCCGCCTTTGCCTGATTGGCTATTCACCCGGACCGTTTCCCGATAAGAGCCTCCGACATCCGCGGGGTCGATGGGCAGATACGGTACTTCCCATGCCTCCTCTGAGCCCGATTCAACGTAAGCCATTCCTTTGCGGATGGCATCTTGGTGCGAGCCTGAAAACGCCGTGAAGACCAAGTCTCCAGCGTAGGGTTGGCGAACATGAATCGGAATTTTTGTGCAGGCCTCAGATACTTCGACAATTTTGGGCATGTCTTTCAGGTAGAGTCCGGGATCGACACCCTGCGAGAACAAATTCATGGCCATAGTAATCACATCACAATTACCGGTTCGCTCGCCGTTACCAAACAACGTTCCTTCTATTCTCTCGGCGCCTGCCATCAACCCCAATTCAGAGGCGGCAACACCCGTACCCCTGTCATTATGGGTATGCAGGCTAATGATGGCTTGTTCGCGATTGGGCAGCTTGCGAATAAAATATTCAAGCTGATCGGCGTAGATGTTGGGCGTCGCCATTTCTACAGTTGACGGCAAATTCAAGATGACTTTTTCGTCTGGCGCGGGCGACCACACATCCATTACCGCTGCGCAGATGTCCACTGCGAAGTCCATTTCTGTTGCCGTAAAACTTTCTGGTGAGTACTCCAAAACGACCTCTGTGCCAGAGGCTACAAGGTCACGAGTATTGGCCTTCACAATGTCTGTGGCATCGGTGGCAAGCTTGATGATCTCTTCTTGAGACATACCAAAGACCACCCGCCGCTGCAGTGTCGAGGTTGAGTTGTATAAGTGGAAAATGACGCGAGGCGCACCAGCGACTGCCTCGCAGGTTCGTTGGATCAATTCCTCTCTGGCTTGGCAGAGCACCTGAATGGTGACGTCTTCAGGAATGAGCCCCTCGTCTATGATTTTTCGAACAAAATCAAAATCCGTCTGTGAAGCGGCTGGAAACCCCACCTCAATTTCTTTGAATCCTATTTCGATCAGCAAATCGTAGAGTCGCTGTTTTTCATCGGGGGACATGGGCTCGATGAGCGCCTGATTACCATCGCGAAGGTCAACGCTGCACCATCTGGGTGCTTGCGTGATTGCCTGATCTGGCCAGGTCCGATCCCGCAAATCGATTTTGGGGAAAGGCTTGTATTTCTTAAAGGGCATGACCCTCGGCTCATTAGCTGCCTGGGTAACGTCTGACTTGCTAGATTGGGAATTCATATTGGGTTCTCGACTACGGATTGAAAGCTGCTTCGCTAGAAGCTCGGATCAATGTAGGAATTGGTAACGGCCGCCTACAACGGCAGTCGTAGTAGCGCTAGACGAGCGGGTGCGGCGGGAAGCCCACTTTCGAAGAGAGTCTGTAGTGTGAGTGATTGATGCATGGTCTTAAACACTCGTCGTGATGTCCACCAGGGGTGGTTTTTCTTGGGCGCAACTATACCTCGGGCAGCAGGCAGTGCCAAGCGAGCGATTCGGCGTTTCGATTTCAAGCGCCGCTATTGCGCCGCGGGAGCAACCGCATTCTTGACTGGCAACGAGCCTCAGGGGTCGCTAGCAACTAACTCACTCCGAAACCATTAATCAAGGGGCGTCAGTGTTTGCTTAAAACGACGCCCATTTTCGACATAGTGCGCAGCACTTGCTTTCAGCCCGGCCATCTGAGCGTCGCTCAATGAGCGCACCACTTTCCCGGGTGATCCCATAACCAGCGACCCGTCGGGTATCTCCTTGCCCTCTGGGATCAGCGCGTTGGCACCAATCAAGCAACCGCGGCCGATTTTTGCGCCGTTCAACACCACCGCATTGATTCCAATCAGCGATCCTTCGCCAATCGTGCAACCATGGAGCATGACTTTGTGCCCCACCGTTACGTTAGGCCCAATCGAAAGCGGCGATCCGGGATCGACATGCAACACTGATCCATCTTGGATGTTGCTGTTTTCACCCACGGATATTTCATCGCCATCGCCCCGCAAAACCGCGTTAAACCAAATACTCACGCCGGCAGCCAATTTCACTCGCCCCACCACCGTCGCGTTATCCGCAACCCATGTGTCGTCGTGACACTCTGGCGCCCACTCTCCTAGTCGATAAATCATTTGGTCCTCCCCTTTACCCCGCGGCAGTCAACTATCCGCTTGCTTCACCATTTCACGTCAGAAGGGTAACACGGACCTCTGGGTGGCGCCCCGATCGAACACCATCTAGGGCTTTCATCGAACCAGCTCGTGGTCACTGATACCCGATATGTCGACCAGTGAAGCAAGGATAAGCGCGGTTAAACCCCATACTCGGTAGTTACCAAAGTAATAGACAGGCGCCCACTGCGTTTCTCCGTGACGGTCTAACCGCTCTATCTCGTTTGGTGGATTCGCAGAGAGCCAATCCATTGGAATCTCAAATATTGATGCCACCTCTGAGGGATTAGCAGTTACCGATTGATCAGCACTGATCAAGCCCACATAAGGCATGACCCAAAGACCAAACTTCGATATCTCACCCGGTAATTCACCGATCACCGTCACTGCCGCTTGAGGAACGCCAATTTCCTCAAAGGTTTCCCGTAGCCCAGCTGCCAGAGGATTCACGTCGACAGGCTCAACTCGCCCACCTGGCCAGGCAACCTCCCCAGCATGACTACTAAGATGGGCGGTGCGCTCCGTTAGCACTATAGTCGGCCGAGAGCCCTCTCTCACCAGCACCATCACGCTCGCCTTGGCACTGTCCATAAACTGGGGCGGGATCGGCGGAGGCTCGTAGTTTTGGAGCGCTGACTTTAATGCGGCGGTTACTTTCATGATCCTCAAGTGCCGATCTGGGACAATTCAACATTCGCGCTTATACTCCATGCATGAACTATTGTGGTCAATGCGGCGCGAGCGTCGAGCGTATCATTCCGGCTGGTGACACCAAGCCTCGCGATGTTTGCAGTCGGTGTGGTCATATTCATTACGAGAACCCTCGAATCATTGCAGGTTGCTTACCTGTTTTTGAGGACAAGGTTCTGCTCTGTCAGCGCGCGATTGAGCCCAGACGCGGAAAATGGACGCTTCCAGCGGGCTTTCTTGAAAATGCTGAGACTATCCAAGAGGGCGCAGCTCGGGAAACGTTGGAGGAAGCTAACGCTCGCGTTCACAGTCTTGAACTCTATACCCTCTTCAGCCTGCCTCATATCTCGCAGGTCTATATGTTCTATCGAGCAGAACTCTCCGACCTCGACTTTTCTGCAGGCGAGGAAAGCCTGGCGGTTGGGCTCTACGGGGAAAGCGACATTCCCTGGGATGAGCTCTCCTTCCCTGTGGTCACTGACACTCTCAAATGCTATTTCGCTGATCGGAATGCCGGGGAGTTCCCGTTTCGAGAGAGCGTTGTCCAGCCACTGAAGCGCCCATCGAACTGAGCCGATTTTTTCGCGACTGACCCTTAGGCCACTCAGTTAAATTGCTTTGCTGCCGACAGGAACAGTGCAAACCAAGGGCTGAATTCACCAAGGCCGTCAGGTCTCCACGACCACTGAATACTGCGAAACGCGCGCTCTGGATGCGGCATCATAGCGAGCGCCCGACCATCTTCGTTGGTGACCGCAGTGAGCCCACCGGGCGACCCGTTTGGATTCATCGGATAGCGAGTCGTCGGTGCTCGCGATTGGTCCGTAAACGCCATCGCCGTTAGTCCGGCCTCACGAAGTCGAGCCAGACGATCTTCGTCAGCATCCACTCGCCCCTCACCATGAGAAACAACAATGGGCAGCAGTGAACCCACCATGTCACTCAGCACCAAACTATTTGAACGGAGCACGTGTACTTGAGAGAAGCGTGCCTCGAATTGCTCTGACTCATTCTTAACAAACCTCGGCCACAATCCAGCACCAGGAATGAGGTCTTTTAGCTGACTTAACATCTGACAGCCATTGCATACCCCGAGCGTCAGTGTGTCAGGCCGACTGAAGAAATTCGCAAACTCGTCGCGCAATCGCTCATTCATAAGAATCGACTGGGCCCAACCGGTTCCAGCGCCTAGTACATCTCCGTAAGAGAAGCCGCCACACGCCGCAAGCATCTGATAGTCGGCGAGACACTTTGTACCCGCAATCAGGTCCGACATGTGAACATCCACTGCCTCAAAACCAGCCAGCCGAAACGCTGCAGCCATTTCTTGATGACTATTCACGCCTTGCTCTCTCAATATAGCGACGCGAGGCTTAATCTCTCCTCCGGTATGAGGCGCAGCTAACGTCAATAAACTGGAAGCAACATCCAGGACCAACTCGGGAGGCTCGGTTGCAGTCTCGAGTGCAAACTCGGACGCCGCTGCCTCCGGGTGATCGCGCCTTCTGGCAATTTCATAACTAACGAAAGACCAGCTCTCACGGAGTTGCGAGAGATCAGACTCAAAGACCACTGATGCACCCTGGGTGATTGTCAACCTAGGATCACTACTGACACTGCCTACCTGTATCGCTCTGATCCCCGTTCCTTCGAGTGACTCAAGCAACGGGGATACCGCCCCTGAATCCACCTCGACAACGACCCCAAGTTCCTCATTGAACAAGAAGGGGTTAAGCGCCTCCGATTCTGCCATTTCCAGCATGACGCCTTTGCCGCCTGCAAACATCATTTCACTGACGGTCGCAATGAGCCCCCCGTCTGAACGATCATGAAGAGAGCGAATGGATGAACGAACCGTTTGATCCTGGAGCCAAGACCAGAGCCTCTCCAACGCGGGATAGTCGCCGACATCTGGACAGGTTCCGCCCAATGCACCCAACACTTGCTGGGCGATAGATCCCCCTAACCGTCTCGCTGACTCCTGAAGCTCAAGCAGTAAGAGCGTACTACCGGCGGACTTCAGCTCTGGCGTTAAGGTCTCGCGCACATCCTTGACCGGTGCGAAGGCCGATATGATCAGTGAAACCGGCGATACCACAGACGCTTCTTGCTCGCCCTCTTCCCAAACCGTCTTCATCGACATGGAGTCTTTGCCTACCGGAATACACAGTCCCAGCGCAGGCGCCATGTCCATGCCGACCGCCCGGACCGTCTCAAAGAGCTTTTCATCTTCTTCGGCAAATCCGCTAGCGGCCATCCAATTGGCCGACAATTTAACCTGCGATAGCGGTCCGATATTGGCGGATACGAGATTAGTCAAACTTTCCGCGAGCGCCATACGGCCCGAGGCGACCGCATCCAGTACAGCCAAAGGCGAGCGCTCTCCAACCGCCATCGCTTCACCGCGATTTGTGTTAAATCCGGCTGCTGTCACGGCGACGTTACTGCAAGGAATTTGCCTAGGGCCTACTAACTGATCACGTGCTGATAACCCGCCTACCGTTCGATCCCCGATCGTAATCAGAAATCGTTTGCTGGCTACAGTGGGGTGTCTCAAGACCTCATGGATCATGGGTGCTAACCCGAGCTGCCAATCGGGCTCAGGATGAGCTCGCGAGGTGAGCCGGGGGACACGTTTTTGCACTTGCGGGGGTTTACCGAAGATTAAGTCGAGCGGCACATCCACAGGCGGTCGACTTGATGTTTTGTGATGCACGCTAAGGTGAGGTTCCTCGATCGCAATTCCGACGACATGCGCTGGACAACGCTCCCTCTCACAAATCGCCATGAATCGGTCGACATCGCCAGCTCGAATGGCCAGCACATAGCGCTCTTGCGACTCGTTGCACCAAATTTCGAGCGGGCTAAGCGAAGGGTCGCCCAATGGAACGGCATCAAGATCGAACCGCCCCCCTAACCCACCGTCTTTAACAAGTTCGGGCAATGCATTGGATAGCCCACCTGCCCCCACATCGTGAATGAACACAATGGGATTGTCGTCTTCCATTTGCCAGCATCGGTCAATCACTTCCTGGCAGCGACGCTCTATTTCGGGATTGCCTCGTTGGACGCTTGCAAAGTCGAGGCTCTGCTCACTTGTGCCGGTGACCTTCGAACTTGCAGCACCCCCTCCCAAACCGATCAACATGCCCGGCCCACCAAGCACGATAAGCGCATCACCGGGCAGCATTTCGCCCTTTTCAATCCACTCGTTGCGAATATTTCCCATACCACCGGCTAGCATGATGGGTTTGTGGTATCCCCAGCGCTGGTTATCTTGATCCATATCGAAGACGCGAAAGTAACCCGCGAGATTGGGTCGACCAAACTCATTGTTGAATGCCGCTGCACCAATAGGCCCATCAATCATAATGTCTAGTGCTGACGCGATCCGATCCGGCTTTGACGATTGCGCTTCCCAAGACGCGGCTCTCTCAGACAACAGAAGATTCGATACGGAAAATCCGGCTAGACCTGCCTTGGTTCGAGCGCCTCGGCCTACCGCAGCCTCATCTCGAATTTCACCACCAGCGCCCGTAGCAGCGCCGGGGAACGGTGCGATAGCTGTCGGATGGTTGTGTGTCTCGACCTTCATCAAGATATCGAGCTTTGCGGGAACAAATTCATAGCTGCCACCAGCCCCGCTCGGCGCTAAGAAGTCGCCAGAAAAGCCTTCTATGACCGCCGCATTGTCGTGATAGGCGCTCAAAACCCCCTGACCTTGAGTCGCTGCGTGCGTGTTGCGAATCATATCGAAGAGGCTGTGCAACTGAGGCTCGTCATCAATCCACCAATCCGCTCGAAAAATCTTATGTCGGCAATGCTCGGAATTCGCTTGAGCGAACATCATTAATTCAACATCGGTTGGATTTCGACCGAGCGAGGCATACGCTTCCACTAGATAGTCAATCTCTGAATCCTCGAGCGCGAGCCCCAGCGTTGCATCGGCTTCTAAGAGCGCATTGCGTCCCAAGCGGAGTAAGGGAATTTCTTCCAGCGACCTTGCGGGCAATTGCTCGAACAACTGCTCGACCTCAGTGAGGCGCTCGGACACTGCCTCTACCATTCGATCATGGATGAGCGATTTCAGCGCGACGCGCTCACGCTCTGATAATGCGTTCTCAAAACTAAACTCGTAGGCGATCGCGCGCTCGATTCTGCGCACAGCCGACAATCCACAAAGTTGTGCAATGTCTGTTGCCTTCGAACTCCATGGCGATTGCGTGCCAAAACGCGGAGTAACGAACCATTCACGAATCTTGTCGCCAGGCTCGCTGGCATGAGACGTCGCTATCAGCAAGGTTTCCAGGCGGGCCACATCCTGATCGGTCAATGAAGCGCCGTGATCCACCAAATAATGAAAATGGGTGCCAACTAATTGGCCAGGTAACTGCTCGCCACTAATCAACGCCTGAACTTTATCTACTCGGAACGCGGAGAGTGCAGACTGGCCGATAAGATGAAGCATCAGATCTTGTCTCCGCTAAAAATTGTAGTATACCGATTCATTTGTTTATGCGGGCGAGATTGCGACCGAATGGCTAGAACTCATTGTGGTTATCGATGGCGCGTCAACGAAGATCATCACACCAGTCTCTCGATGCGACTCAACTAAAGGATCCTTCATCATGGCCGAGGAATTGATCATCGATTCAAAGCTTGACCGCGCTACTGCTTATGACTTGCTCATTCCCCAAATCACCTCACTGATTGCCGATGAGCATGACTGGATCGCGAACCTCGCTAACGTGTGCGCGGCGATCCATTCAACTTTTCAGTTTTTGTGGGTCGGCTTTTACCGGGTAGTCGATCAAGCCTTGGTGCTTGGTCCGTTCCAAGGACCGATTGCTTGCACTCGAATCTCAGCACACCAAGGGGTCTGTGGTGCTGCTTGGTCTGCGAATGAGCCAATACGCGTAGATGATGTCGACGCCTTCCCCGGGCACATCGCCTGCAGTTCTGAAAGCCGCTCAGAAATTGTCGTTCCTATCTCTGTCGATGGGCAGGTAGTTGCAGTCTTAGATATCGACAGCCATCGATTGAAAGATTTCAGTCAAATCGATGAGCAAGCCCTCGTTCGTATTTCGGCGCTGCTTAGCGATCGATATCCATTTGACGCATCAAACGAGTCATAACCCGTCGGCTCATGGGGCCAGCTGCATTTAACTTCTGAGATTCTGAATTTACGGCGCGCGCGGACCAGCTTGCTCCGCCCGACGTTGCGCAAAAAAACGCTTGAGCAATTCGCTGCATTCTTCTCTCATCACGCCTTCGACAATATCGATGCGGTGATTAAAGAATGATTCATCGAGCAACCCTAATTGCGAACGAACAACGCCCGCTCGAGGCTCTCTTGTGCCGATTACCAACCGAGCAACCCGTGCGTGCATCAGTGCACCCGCACACATGGCACAGGGCTCCAAGGTAACGTAGAGGGTCGTACCCGGCAGGCGGTAGTTTCGCTCCGAAAGCGCCGCATCCCGGAGCGCGACTATCTCTGCATGGGCAGTAGGGTCGTTTGCACCAATAGGCTGGTTATACCCCATGCCGAGCACCTCATCCTCGCGCGCTAACACGGCGCCTACCGGGACTTCTCCCGCCTGTTCCGCCATGTTCGCTTGCGTAATGGCAAGCCGCATCATGACCGCATCGCGCTCACTGATGGCTTGCGTTTGGCCATGCCATTGATCATTCACTATCTATCTAATCCTCAGATTAAAGCGACGCCCGCGATCCACTCATGGAAATAAAAGCTGAGGCTTGTTGCTACCGCCGCGATAACAACCGCAACCAAATCCATCGATATTGACCCCTCACGCGATGACGCCTTCCCTCGGCGCGCCGCGGTTATCGCGGACGCGACCGCAAACAATGAGAAACCTAGAAAGATGAGCCATGCGTGGGCGTGCGGATTCATCACTGCATGACCAAGGCCCCATATTAAAAGGCCAATGGTCATCGGATGCCGAGTGGTTTTTCTAATCAGACCCGCCACATTGGCGCTCACCATGAAAAGCCAAGCAAAGAACATCCAAATCGTGCTCGTTTCCCTGACCCAGAGCGGACTTTGGACATCAAAGAGCCCACCTCGCTCATAGCCGTAGATCAGCAGCACTAAGCCGACAACGCTGATCAGCGAGTACACCCCTTTGTATCCAGATTCCCCCAGCCGGCTGGCAAGTGGTCTTTTCAATGCGGGAACAAGCATGCCCGCGTGAATACCGAAAAACATCAGCCATCCTAAATAAAACATGGATCTCCCTTATTTTTTGACCTGATCTTTACGCTTCTTCAATTAATCAAAGTGGCTCACGGCCTAATCTGGGCGTTATGTTCGCCTCGTTAACAACTTTCATGGGCTACTTTTTAGAGCGCCTAACTGGAGCGCTTTTTTGGCCGCCTTTCTAAAGAGCGGATTTCTCGAGCGTTTTTTTCTAGAGCGTTTTTTTTAACGGCTATCCCTAGAGCGGCTTTCTGAGCCCAAGATTCACTTGATGGATGCTCAGGGCGGCGTTCTTAACCCTTTGCTTTCACCTTTCGCTTCACCTTTCGCGCCGCTTTCCTTTCCACCTTCGCAGCGCTTTGTTTCGATCCTCCTGCTTTACAACGAGACAGCAACTGCACCATTCATCGATGCAGCGTTTTAACCAAAAAAAGAAGCCTAGCACTCGGTCAACTCGACGGCGACGATTCAGATCATGGCGGGTTTAGAAGGAGCAATAACCAAAAACCATTTCAAAGGCTGGCCAGCAAGCAAAATCACTTACCACCCACGCACCTGCGCTTTCATGACAGCATCACTTGTTGAGATTGATCGGCAGATGCGGCTCCTGTTGCGGAGGCACTGTCTCGGTAGTTCAGCCTAGCATCTTAGCCGAGTCATTCAGGAGGAGACGTGATTTGCTCAAAAGCGGGCGCCTTGGAACCTGTCCAAATGAATTGGACACCGTCGATACCTACAGCCTCACTCAATTCAATGCGACAGTATCCAAGGCCGCTCTGAATCAGGTAACGCTGACCAGACAAACTAGCGAATCCTTTCACTCTTTGTATCTGTGGGTTCGACACAATGAATCGTTCCAGGTCTGAGGCATCCATTGACGGATTGACCGTGACTGCTCGATGCTGAAAATCAGCCTTGTTACTTCCTTTGGGACTAGGCACTACCTGCGCTTTTTCTGTCTGCCAGATCCAATCGGGCAACGCTCCTTCCGCCTCGAGGAACTTTGTGCGCTGATGCCATAGTGACCCGGTGAAGCGCCAATCTGGGAATGCCCGAGTCGCAACGATGAGTTGCGCTGCATTAAGCTGGTCTTCGACGATCTCGCTCACCCACCGGTTCTCAAGTAATTGCTCGATTCTGAGTCCATCAACGACTGCCATCGCTGAATTCACCTGGATCCCTGGAAGCTGCATGAGTTGCACCATCAACCGACTGAGTCGCGCGACGCCACTCGTCTCTAGGACCAGCCAATCAAATCCCCGGCTCGCCATTCGATCGACCTGCAGTGAGAGGTCCGCGCCAATTTGACAACACGCACAACCATTGGTCAGCGTGACCATGGCGGCAGACCGCGTCTCAATGAGCGCTTCGTCAATCGGTAACGCACCGAGATCATTCACAATCACCGCAAAAGGTTTATGAGCGGCCCTCAACATACGATTAACGAGCGTGGTTTTGCCGGCGCCTAAATAACCGCCAATCAGCGTGAGTTGCGTCGGCACTAATGGGCCTCCGTATTCATCCGCACCTTGCCCTCAAACATGGTCGCAACCACATCAATATCGCGGATCGACATTGGTTCAACTTCAAGTGGGTGCTCTGACAAAACAGTGATGTCCGCGCGCTTACCCGCTCTCAGACTCCCTGTTTCTCTCTCGATGCCCAGAATCTTGGCGGCATTCAGCGTTACTGCCTGAAGCGCCTGCTCTGGCGTCAGAGCCTCTGCCGGCGCCATGACTTCACCCTGAGCGTTCACTCGATTGACGGCGACCCACATATTTAAAAGCGGCTGGGCGGGTGCCATCGTAAAGTCACTGTGCAGTGCGGTCACGAGGCCCTCGTTAAAAGCCGTTCCTAGCCGTGCCATCGATGAGGCGCGCTCGTAGCCCACGGACATTTCAGCGTATCTCGATGATAGTTCGTGCAGGTAATACACATTCGCCGACACAGAGACACCCAAGGATTTCGCCCAGGCCAACTGTTCCGGCGTCGCATACCCCATGTGCTCCAAGGTAAACCCGTGATTGACCCTAGGGGTTTCCAACTGGATCTTCTCGAGCATCCCTAACGTTAATTCCACTGCCCGATCCCCCGTCACGTGCACGTGGATGCGAAATCCTGCATTCCAATATTCTCGAAGCTTTGTTTCGAGCACTTCAGGAACCATCAACCACTCACCCTCATGCCCATCCAAGTAGCCAGGAGGTAGTAGCTGGGCGAGCTGAGAGAAAAAGGCACCATCGGCAAAAAATTTAATGCGCTTTCTAAAGCGATGTTTCGGCCCACTTTCGGCTTCCAGCCGGCTCAGCTCAGCTAGCGACTCGTCTAGCGTTTTACCGTGCGTCACAACACCACCATGGGGGACTTGCTCAACTCTAAAATACGTATCGTCCCCACCCAACACTGCGCTCGATTCCTTGAGTTCGCGCTCAAAGTCGAAGAGGCCCACCGCCATGTCGCCAATCGTCGTATGGCCACCAAAATGAACGACTTCCTTCAGCCTATTTAGCCCGTCTCTGAACCGGTCGTCTGCGAGGATGAAGGGATTCAGTCTCGAGATAGCAAACCCGAGGCCGTTTTCATAAAACCGTCCCGATTGCCAGTCCACCTGCTTGCGCGCCGCCGCCAAGGACTCGTCAATCTCAAGGTACTTCATGCACGCCTCGTTCATGTGCAGCTCGTGGAAAGAACGATTCCACACCACCGCTGGCCGACTCGGAGCGACCCGATCTATCCGCTCGCGGTGCATATCCCCATGCCAGAGGTCATGGTGGCCCCAAAATATGGCGATCTCGTCATCAATCTCAGACAGGATCCTCGTCATTTCAGCATCGAATCCCTCGGGTGAAGTTGTGGCCGGCACATCCCGCCAGGGCAATGACCAAGGCATCGCGGTAATAAAATGCATAGGTAATATCACCGCAGCCATCGCCGGATGGAGATGGGGGTCGATAAATCCTGGCACCATCACAGACGATTCGAACTCTCGGTGAATCACATAATCCTCGCGAATGAGCCATGGCTGCAGACTCTCAAGACTACCAACCTCAATCACCATCCCGTCTCGTATCGCGATGGCAGTCGCCTCCGGGAGGCTACGATTCATCGTCACAATGGACTTCGCTATGTACACATCAAGCATGGCGTGTTGCTCCTTTTGCTTGGGCTTGGGCTCCCTCTCGTGCAAGTCGTGTCTTGTTCTCAAAAGATGCCGATAAACGATCGATCCAAGTCGTCTTGCCGGGAGGGCCTTCGTGCTCGCCATCGGATTAGCCAAAGAGCCCAGCTGTACCGCTATCCCTTTTTCATCTCTGCGACGATCTCACCTGCTAGTGCAACCTCCTCCTCCGGAGACCGCGTACACACTTTTAGGTTAAAAAGCGCAGCCCCCGCATCAACATACTCGAGCAGTTGCTCAGCGATTTCTTTGGGTGTGCCAACCGGGGTATACCGCTCAAAAGCGGAGAAAGGAATCTTGTAAAACCGTTCCATGCCCTTCGCGACCGCGTCTTTTGCTTGGCTATGATTGGATGGATCAACGCCCACCCACGTCTGGTAACCATGCAACCAGGGCACATTGGCTCTTCCAGCCTCAGCAGCTACGTCATCGACCAGCTGAACGGCGTTCGCAAATCGATGGGTCGAGCACCATACCCCTATCCAACCATCGCCAAGTTGTCCGACTCTGCGAAGCGCAGCATCGGAGCGGCCTCCCACAAGAATTGGGATCGGCTCGGCCGGACGTGGACGAATCACTGCGTCCGTGATTTGAAAGATCTCCCCCTCATGGGTGACCGTTTCACCATTCAGTAACTGCCGAATAATCGCCAGCATTTCGTTCGCTCGACGGCCGCGAGTCTTGGGGTCTACGCCGCAGATCTCCACCTCATGCCGATCCTCACCACCGACGCCGACCCCAAACGTAAACCGGCCAGGCGCTACTTTCGCCATGCTAGATAGTTGCCTTGCCACTGGCAACGGATGACGTAATGGCAACAGGTAAATACTCGTCATGACCCCTAGCTCGTCGTGGAGTTGGGCCATGGCCGCAGCCTCGACAAAACCATCTGCGCCCGATCCATCGTGAAAGGACACATGGTCTGCCAAGAACATGTGGTCAAAGCCAGCGTCAAACACCTCCTTCGCCATCGCTTTTCGATCGATTAGTCCCAAGTCCCAGAGGATGGAAGGTGTTGCTAATCCAAATTTCATTACCATGCGCCTGTTTTATTAAGAAAACTTACAACGCGGTCTATCGCACGGGCGGCTTAATCAGTTCCGAGCGGCGCCCTTCACGACCATTTGAGGGCGATATGCCGTCTCTAATACTCTCAGAATGCGCCCTTCATGTAATCAAACATAGAACCAACCCGTATCGAGTGATTCGGGTATCTCAACCTTTCGCTCAACCACTCGGTCAACCACTCGGTCAACCACTCGCCCAACCAATTTCAGCCTGCCCCGTTTGGTGGACAAACGATAACGAGCGGCAGCATCACCTATGAACGAACTAATAGAGCGGC
>Ga0255757_10001291_pt1 | contig 24483 bp, 19 predicted proteins | sample 071ome_27_FD_179957 | JGI IMG/M metagenome (GOLD analysis project Ga0255757, IMG submission 179957) | Coastal salt marsh microbial communities from the Groves Creek Marsh, Skidaway Island, Georgia - 071409AT metaG (version 2) | ecosystem: Environmental > Aquatic > Marine > Intertidal zone >...
CAAAAAGATGAAGCTACGTCCGATACTTCGTTGGGCTGATCTGCCTCCTCTTTCTGATGCTTTTCTGGACTGGCTCAACCGGGTGGCGCACTGGACCATGTCACATCCGGGCGCTGTCCTGCGAATGGCTCTGCCTGTTGCCAGGGGGCTGTTGGATATTCCTCCTCCCATGGGCTGGATTGCTGCCGGCCCTCCCGGTGATGATATAAGCCCGAAGCGCAACCAGGTGCTTGAGGTATCCTTCGGGATGCCGCCCATGACAGCCACCGATATGGCTCGCCTTGCCGGGGTCAGTCCTTCCACTATCCAGGGCATGGCGAAAGCAGGCTTGCTTCTTCAATCTCCCATGTTGCCGGAAAAACCTGTGCCACCTGATCCGAGCCGGGCAGGTCTTGCTCTCAATCCGGAACAACACGCCGCAGCACATGCCCTTAGCGAGGCCATAGAAGGAGGCGGTTACGCCCCTTTCGTTCTGGATGGGGTCACGGGATCAGGAAAGACCGAAGTATATTTTGATGCGATAGCTACGGTGCTGAGGCAAGACCGTCAGGCTCTCATCCTGTTGCCTGAAATCGCTCTTTCGCCGGCAACCGCAGATCGCTTTACCCGTCGTTTTGGGGCAAAACCGGTCCTCTGGCACAGCGGCCTTACCGAAGCAAGGCGAGCAGAAGCTTTCCGGCAAGTGGTCGATGGCGGCCCGTTAGTGGTTGTGGGCGCGCGATCTGCCCTGTTCCTGCCGTTTCCCGATCTCGGGCTTATCGTCGTGGACGAAGAACATGACAGCAGTTACAAGCAGGACGAGCAGATTGTGTATCACGCAAGAGATATGGCGGTGATGCGGGCCTCCTGTGAGCGGTTTCCCGTTATTCTTGCATCCGCCACGCCGTCGCTTGAAACCGAAGTCAATATTGACCGCGGCCGATACAAGAGGCTGACCTTGTCTGCACGGATAGGAGAGGCTGTCCTGCCGGAATTGAAGCTGGTGGATATGAGAAAAACACCACCTGATCGCCAGGCCTGGCTGGCCCCGCCGCTTGTTGAAGCCATTGACGAGACACTTGAAGCAGGTCAACAGGTGATGCTCTTTCTTAACAGACGAGGATATGCTCCGGTCACGCTCTGCCGGACCTGCGGGGAGAGAATCACCTGTCCAAACTGCGCAACCTGGCTGGTGGACCACCGCCAGAGCCGGGATCTGCGATGTCATCACTGCGGGTATCGCACGGGTCAGCCGGAAAGCTGTCCTTCCTGCGGGACGCCGGATCATCTGGTCGCGTGCGGGCCCGGGGTTGAACGTCTGGCCGAAGAGGTGGCTCGCCGCTTTCCTGACGCCCGCCAGGCTGTGCTGTCCAGCGATCATGTCACCACCCCGGCGGCGCTGACACAATTTATCAGGGACGTGGAAGCGCGTGAAATTGATATCATCATCGGCACCCAGATGGTGGCGAAGGGTCATCATTTCCCCGGTCTGACGCTGGTGGGTGTGGTCGATGCCGATCTTGGCCTTGCAGGCGGTGATCTCAGGGCGGCTGAACACACCTGGCAGCTTCTTGTTCAGGTTGCAGGCCGGGCGGGCCGGTCGGAGCAGAAGGGACAAGCCTTGCTCCAGACACATATGCCGGACACCCCGGTGCTGAAGGCCCTGATGATGCGGGATCGCGGCATGTTTCTGGAGGCTGAAAAATCTGCCCGGGCGGAGGCTGGCATGCCGCCCTACGGAAGACTGGCTGCCCTTGTTCTGACCAGTCCTTCAGAAGCGGATCTGAAGGAATCGGCAGCTGCACTCGGCCGGACAAGGCCAAATTATGAAGGTGTATCCATTCTGGGGCCGGCACCGGCACCGCTCGCGCGCCTTCGCGGTCGGCACCGGATGCGGTTTCTCATCAAGGCGGACCGTCAGGTGGACATTCAGGCTGTTTTGCGGGAATGGCTGGAAGCCCGGCATATATCAAGGTCAGTCCGATGTCAGATTGATATCGATCCCTATCATTTTCTCTGAAGAAAAGGCCTCATCAGAGGCACTTTTGAGGGGCAATTTGCCACGCCCGCCGCTTTACTGTTTCTCAAGGCTTGCCTATCCTCATGGACTGTGTTAGCACCCCATTAACCTAGGTTGTAATCACGGTGACAGACTGCTTTTTAAAGACAGTCTGCTGGTACTAAACAGGAGGTCATCCGTGTCATCAAGTCTGGCTGGATTTACTGGCCGTTACGCTACTGCATTATTTGAGCTCGCCGAAGAGAATGGCCGCATTGACGCTGTTGCTCAGGATCTTTCATCCCTCGCCGAGATCATGTCAGAATCAGAAGATCTTTCCCGCCTTGTCTCTTCCCCGGCGATCAGTCGTGACAGCCAGTCAAAAGCCATGGCGGCTGTTCTGGACAAAGCCGGAGCGGATGATCTTGTCAAGAAATTCATCGGTGTTGTTGCGGGAAATGGGCGCCTTTTTGCGCTGCCTGCCATCATCGAACGTTTTATGGCCGATCTTGCTGCCCGTCGCGGCGAAGTGTCAGCCGAAGTTGTTTCAGCTGTGTCGCTTGACGGCAAGCTGGAGAATGAGGTCAGATCTGCCATCGCAAAAGTTGCCGGCAGTGACAAGATTTCTCTTTCCATGCGGGTGGATCCGTCGCTGATCGGCGGCCTTGTTGTCCGTGTGGGTTCACGCATGATTGATACATCGATCAAAACCAAGCTTAACAGGCTTGAAATGACCATGAAGGGTGTAGGGTAATGGATATTCGCGCCGCTGAGATTTCAGCAATTCTTAAAGAGCAGATCGCCAATTTTGGCAACGAAGCTGAAGTGGCTGAGGTTGGCCGCGTGCTTTCCGTCGGAGACGGGATCGCTCGCGTCCACGGTCTTGACGAAGTACGGGCCGGTGAAATGGTTGAGTTCGATGGCGGCATCAAAGGCATGGCGCTCAACCTTGAAAGCGACAATGTCGGTATCGTGATTTTCGGCGATGACCGCTCGATTCAGGAAGGCCATATCGTTCGCCGGACCGGGGCTATCGTTGATGTTCCCACCGGAAAAGGCCTGCTTGGCCGCGTTGTCGACGGTCTTGGCAACCCGATTGACGGTAAAGGCCCTATCAAGGGTGGAGATCGCCGCCGGGTTGAAGTCAAGGCCCCCGGGATTATGCCACGTAAATCCGTGCATGAGCCCATGCAGACAGGTCTTAAGGCGATTGACAGCCTGATTCCAATCGGACGTGGCCAGCGTGAGCTTATCATCGGTGACCGCCAGACCGGAAAGACAGCGATCGCTGTTGATACCTTCCTTAACCAGAAAAGCGTCAACGACGCGGCGGGTAAGGATGATACCAAGAAGCTGTTCTGCATCTATGTTGCTGTTGGCCAGAAGCGTTCAACTGTTGCGCAGATTGTCCGCACACTCGAAGAAAACGACGCTATGGAGTATTCTATCGTTGTTGCGGCAACGGCTTCTGATCCGGCGCCGTTGCAGTTTCTTGCTCCATACACCGCCTGTGCGATGGGCGAATATTTCCGTGACAATGGCATGCATGCTGTGATCGTTTATGACGATCTCTCCAAACAGGCTGTTGCCTATCGCCAGATGTCCCTTCTGCTTCGCCGCCCGCCAGGTCGTGAAGCTTATCCCGGTGACGTTTTCTATCTTCATTCACGACTTCTGGAACGGGCCGCCAAGCTCAATGATGAAAATGGCGCCGGTTCCCTGACGGCTCTTCCCGTGATTGAAACCCAGGGTGGTGACGTTTCGGCGTTTATTCCCACCAACGTGATCTCAATCACCGATGGCCAGATCTTCCTTGAGACGGAACTGTTCTACCAGGGCATCCGTCCTGCGGTGAATGTCGGTCTTTCGGTTAGCCGTGTCGGCTCTGCCGCCCAGATCAAGGCAATGAAGCAGGTGGCCGGCACCATCAAGCTGGAGCTTGCCCAGTATCGTGAAATGGCGGCATTCGCCCAGTTCGCATCAGATATGGATGCCGCGACAAGGAAACTACTTGATCGTGGATCGCGCCTCACCGAGTTGCTCAAGCAGCCCCAGTACAGCCCGATGCCGGTTGAAGAACAGGTCATTTCCATTTTTGCCGGGGTGAACGGATATCTGGACGCGCTTCCGCTTGCGGATGTGGATCGCTTTGAATCCGGCCTTCTTGAACATATGCGTTCCGCTGGTAGTGCCCTCTTGGCAACCATTCGTGAAGAAAAAGCCATCTCTGACGAAACCCGTGAGAAGCTGACCGCTGAACTTGATGGATACGCCAAGGCTTTTGCCTAGGCTCAGTCCGCTGGAGACGTAAGTCATGTCAAACCTCAAGGATCTTAAAAACCGGATCAAGAGCGTTAAATCAACGCAGAAGATCACGTCAGCCATGAAGATGGTTGCGGCAGCGAAACTGCGGCGTGCCCAGGATAATGCCGAACAGGCACGTCCCTATTCCAGCCGTATGAGCGGCATGATCGCTTCTCTTGCAGCGAAGACAGACGCCACCTCCGGCCCTACCCTTCTTGTGGGTACCGGCCGTGATGCACAGCATCTGGTGGTGGTGGTCTCAGCTGACCGCGGTCTTTGTGGTGGTTTCAACGGAAGCATTATCCGCGCCACCCGACGTGAAATTGATCGCGTTCGCGGTGAGGGCAGGACTATCCGTTTGCTGATGGTCGGACGCAAAGCCGCAGATGCCCTGCGGCGGGAATTTTCTGATCTGTTTGTTGACAGGCTTGAAGGCATTCAGGGAACATCTGTTTCCTTCAGTGATGCCGACCGCATCAGCCAGCAGATCCAGTCGATGATCGAAGAAGAGTCGATTGATACCTGTTCAATCGTCTACAACAAATTTGTTTCGGCAATTTCGCAGGAAGTTACCTTCACCTCCCTCGTGCCTGCCGAAGTCGACGATGTGGCTGATGACGATGCTGTCCGGGGCGCGGTCGCGCCAAATGAATATGAGCCGGATGAGGCGTCGGTACTTGCCGATCTCCTGCCGCGTGCACTTACAACACAGATCTATGCAGCCCTTCTTGAATCTTCCGCGAGCGAATTGGCTGCCCGGATGACAGCGATGGACAACGCGACCCGCAATGCCGGTGACCTGATTGATCGCCTGACCATGGAATACAACCGGAGTCGTCAGGCTGCCATCACCACTGAACTTATTGAAATTATTTCCGGGGCAGAAGCGCTGTAAGCGGCCCCTAAGCACGGAGTAAGAAACCATGGCCAAGAAAGCAAACGGTAAAATTACCCAGATTATCGGCGCGGTTGTCGATGTCGAATTTGACGGCGACCTGCCGCCAATCCTGAACGCGATTGAAGTGGACAATAACGGCCAGCGTCTGGTGCTGGAAGTAGCCCAGCATCTGGGCGAACAGGGCGTTCGTTGCATTGCGATGGACTCCACCGAAGGATTGGTTCGTGGTCAGGATGCCGTTGATACCGGCGCCCCGATCACCGTACCCGTCGGCCCCGAAACACTTGGCCGTATCCTCAATGTTGTTGGCGAGCCCGTGGACGAGCGCGAGCCGGTGAAATCAAAGAAAACTTACGCCATTCACCGCCCGGCACCGGATTACGTGGATCAGTCCACCGAAGCCGAGATCCTGGTTACAGGCATCAAGGTTGTTGATCTTCTCGCACCTTACGCCAAGGGCGGTAAAATCGGTCTGTTCGGTGGTGCCGGTGTTGGTAAAACCGTTCTGATCATGGAACTGATCAACAACGTTGCCAAGGCCCATGGTGGGTATTCCGTCTTCGCCGGTGTTGGTGAACGGACCCGTGAAGGCAATGACCTGTTCCATGAAATGGTGGAATCCGGTGTGATAAATCCTGAAGGTGACGGATCCAAGGCAGCGCTTGTGTATGGTCAGATGAATGAACCTCCCGGTGCGCGCGCACGTGTCGCCCTTACAGGTCTGACCCTTGCGGAATATTTCCGTGATGAAGAAGGCCAGGACGTGCTGTTCTTTGTGGATAACATCTTCCGCTTTACACAAGCAGGTTCCGAAGTGTCCGCCCTTCTGGGACGTATTCCTTCTGCGGTGGGATATCAGCCAACGCTGGCCACCGACATGGGCGCATTGCAGGAACGTATCACCACCACACGCAAAGGGTCGATCACCTCGGTTCAGGCCATTTATGTTCCGGCAGACGACCTGACGGACCCTGCACCGGCAACATCCTTTGCTCACCTCGATGCAACAACTGTTCTGTCGCGTCAGATTGCCGAGCTTGGTATTTATCCTGCGGTGGACCCGCTGGATTCGACCTCGCGCATGCTCGACCCACGTGTTGTCGGTGAAGAACATTATCGGGTTGCCCGCCGGGTGCAGGCTATTCTGCAGCAGTATAAGTCCCTGCAGGATATTATTGCCATTCTCGGGATGGACGAACTTTCCGAAGAAGACAAGCAGACCGTGGCCCGCGCCCGGAAGATCCAGCGCTTCCTGTCGCAGCCGTTCCACGTGGCGGAAGTCTTCACAGGATCTCCTGGTAAGCTGGTTTCTCTTGAAGATACCATCAAAGGCTTCAAGGGCATCGTTGAAGGTGAGTATGATGATCTGCCCGAAGCGGCTTTCTATATGGTCGGAACCATTGAGGAGGCCGTCGAAAAAGGCAAGAAAATGTCGGCCGAAGCCGCCTGAGGCACTGCCCGGACAGAGTAGGAAGAGACGATGGCTGATACAACAGCATTTGAACTGGTTACCCCATCACGGGTGATGATGTCCCGTGATGCCGGTATGGTGGTAGCACCGGGGGTCGAAGGGCTCTTTGGTGTGCTTCCACGGCATGCGCCGCTGATCTCCACGCTCAAGCGCGGGGTGGTTGAGGTTCATGACAATGGTCAGGTTACCGAACGTATCATGGTTGATGGCGGTATTGCTGATGTTGCCGAAGACCGGTGCACCATTCTTGCTGAGCGTGCGGAAACACTCGATGCCAGCCGCAAGGCTGAACTTGAAGCCAAGCATCAGGCAGCGGCAGATGCCGGCAACGAAGCCGAAGCCGAGTTTCTGAAAGAAGTGATTGCCGCGCTTTAGGCTTTAGTCTTCTGGTTACTGATTTCGAACAAGGCCTGACAAATTGTCAGGCCTTTTCTTTTGCCTGTCTTACTTGACAAGGTTATCAGCAATATTGAAACTTAGTCTCAGGCCAATCGTCCTGTCATTTTATCTGCGTCCTTTTTGGTTGGTTGGCATCAAAAGCCATAAAGGGGACGCAGATGTTGCCTTCACATCTCTATCATTTATCGCTTTATCAGCCGGATAAGGCGAGATATCCCGGCGCCAGAAGCCGGCTGAACTCAACCACTATGCTCTGGACCATGGGTGCGGTTGCCCTTACAGCCTGTGGCGGCGGAGGTGGCGGTGGCGGACAGAGGCCATCTGTCAGGAAGGAAGGCATTGTCTTTGACGGGCCGGTTTCCGGTGCCCGCGTTTATCTTGATACCGACAGTAATGGCCAGGCGGGCGAAGATGATATTTTCATTGGCGAAACGGATCACGAAGGGCGGTTTTCAGGTGTCGTCCCGGAAGAATACGCCAACACACAACTTTATGCCCTGCTTGATGGCGCAACGGATATAGGTGATCCCGAAACAGACGGGGATGAGGTTCCGGTTGAAGGCATATGGCGGGCCCCTTCGGGGAGCACGGTTATCTCGCCTTTGACGGAACTCCTTGTTGAGGCAGGGGACGAAGCGTCCTTGCTTCTGGATGAGCTTGATATCCCGGACGGCACTGATGTTACCACCTTCAACCCATATTCCGCCCAAATTCAGCAAAGCAGCGACCGCCAGAAGGTGCTAGATGCCAGCAATCGTGTCGCGGAACTCATCACACAGGCAGGTCAGGCGCAAACAGGGCTGATTGAACAGGTTAAAACGGCGCTTGATGACAAGCCGGTGGCTATGTCTCTTTCTGCTGTAAATCTTAGCGTTGATGAAGGGGTGACGGTAGCGCGGAAGCTTTCGGATATCACCTTCACGGATGATGCGCTTGGGGTGAACACGGCGGGCGTGAATGCGATTCTGGTGGGGGGGCAGGCGCTGTTTGAGATCAGGAACAGCACGGAGCTGTGGCTGAAGGGTGGAGTAACGCTGGATTATGAAACAGCCGCCAGCCATGTGGTGACAGTGACCCCTCACGTCTCGGGCACAGGGCAGGACCCGGATTCCCAATTCTTCACCCTTGATGTGACAGATATCGCCTTTGACATTGAGCTTTCAGCAGAGAGTTCAACATTGCAGGAGAATTCGTCGACAACCGCCCGGAAAATGGCCGATATGATCATCACCGGTGACACAACACCAGGGGTGCTGACGGGGTTTGTCTCCGATACACGATTTGAAGTGCGCGGGGATGAAGTATCCGGCTATTCTCTCTGGCTCAAGGCCGGCCAGTCTTTTGATTACGAGCAGGGTAACGGCATCGGGCTGACCGTCACCATACAGGGGATGAGCGATGATGAACCCGTGGTTAAGTCTGCAACGTATTTCGTTGCTATAGAAAACAAGGCGGAGCCGGCAGACCAGAATAACGACAAAAGCGAGTACAGTCTTGCGGTCGGGGATGTGGCCGATAATCCGAGAATAAACTGGATCATTGATGATGGCTATGTCTGGACAGACACCAGAGGCAACGGGGTTGAGATAACCTATAGTTTTATCGACGATCAAACAGCAAGTGGTGGCGTGTACAAGCCTGATACGGTTCACACGGCGTCCGATGCGCTGAAAGCGAAAGTTCGCGAAAGTTTGGCGCTGTTTGAACAGGTCTCGCTGATCACCTTTGTTGAAGTTGCTGACGACAGGAAAAACACGCTGCGTTTTGGCGTCAGCGAAGACGATGATACGAAAGTTGCTTTTGCCTATCTGCCCGGCCCAGGCTTCAATGCCGGTAATGTCTGGCTCAACGCGGATGACGAAGCGCTGAACAAGGCAGAGAACCTTGTGGACGGAAGTTATCATTCCACCACCATCATCCATGAAATCGGGCACGCGCTCGGCCTGACCCACAGCCAGGACGCATATGGGGGTCGGTCCTTACGTCTGCTCGGGCATGAGCACAACACCCGTAGCTATACCATCATGGCGTATAGCGAGGCCTGGAATGACCCGATTGATTCATTCATCAGTAATCGGACCCACGGGCCGACTTCCCTGATGATAAATGATATCACCACGCTTCAATATATTTACGGGACGAACGAGACATGGGCCAGAGGTGATACTGTCTATGCCCTTTACGGACGGGATGTTCTCCATGAAACGATCTGGGATACAGGCGGTAATGATACCATTACCTGGGAAGGCGGGGAAACATCAGCCCGCATCGATCTGAACGCCGGCAGTTTCAGCAGTTTTGGTGACGTTACCGGACCGGAAAGCCCCCTTCTCGGCACTTGGGGAGGGATTGAACATGGCTCTGGCCTGGTGGCCATTGCGCTGGGGGTCAGCATTGAAAACGCAACAGGCGGGCAGGGCGACGATATTCTCACAGGAAATGAAGTTGTCAATAAACTTGACGGCGGGGACGGGCATGATATCGCCTCCTACCGTTCCTCCCCTGAAGGTGTTTCGGTCAGCCTTGGCGGAGCTCTGGATAGAGAAGGGTTCGTCACCGGCCATGAAGGCGGCCATGCGGCGGGTGACAGGCTCAGGCAGATTGAAGGAATTGAGGGCTCATCCTTTGCTGATACGCTCACCGGAGACGGGGGCGATAACACGCTTGAAGGCAGTGGTGGCGGTGATGTTCTCGACGGAGGGGACGGGCATGATATCGCTTCCTACCGTTCCTCCCCTGAAGGTGTGTTTGTCTCGCTGGGCGGAACTCCGGATGGAGAGGGTTTCATCACCGGCCATGAAGGCGGGCATGCGATGGGTGACAGGCTCATACGGATTGAAGGGATTGAAGGCACACCCTTCGCTGATACGCTCACCGGAGACGGGGGCGATAACACGCTTGAAGGTGGTGGTGACGGCGATGTCCTCGACGGCGGAGGCGGGCATGATATCGCCTCTTACCGTTCCTCCCCTGAAGGTGTGTTTGTCTCGCTGGGCGGAAAGGTGGATGGAGAGGGGTTCATCACCGGCCATGAAGGCGGGCATGCGATGGGTGACAGGCTCATACGGATTGAAGGGATTGAAGGCACACCCTTCGCTGATACGCTGGAAGGTGATAGCGGTCCGAATACACTCGATGGCGGGGAGGGGAACGACCATCTGGAAGGCGGTGGTGGTGCTGATATGATCGATGGTGGCGAGGGATTTGATTACGCCCGCTATCTGGGCTCCCCTGCCGGCGTTACCGTATCGCTGAGCGGGCCTGAAGATGGCGAAGGATACATTACCGGACATAGCGGCGGCGATGCCGAAGGGGACCGGCTCAAAAATATTGAACGTCTCTGGGGGTCTGACTTCGGTGACCGGTTAACAGGTGATGCCAATGATAACAGGATCAACGGCGGTAAGGGGGCGGATATCATTGATGGCGGCGAAGGCGATGATATGGCGGTGTACTGGTATTCGGATGCGGCAGTATCAGTTGATCTGGCTGGCCCGAAGGATGCGGCAGGTTTTATAACCGGCCTTACCGGAGGAGATGCGGAAGGAGACCGGCTGAAAAATATTGAGGAACTTGCGGGCTCTCCTTTTGATGACTTTCTCTATGGTGACGCCTGGGACAATGTCATCAATGGCGGTGACGGTGCAGATATCATCGATGGGCGCGGCGGTGTTGATATCGTCTCTTATTTATTTTCCGAAAGCGGGGTAACGATCCGGCTGGATGTGCTTGATGCAGATGGTTTTGCAAGCTCCAACGAAGGCGGGGCGGCCGTGGGTGACCGGCTCAGAAAGATTGAAAATATCTATGCGTCAGATGAAGATGATTATCTCGTTGGCAATGACGGAGACAACACCATCTGGGCGCTCGATGGTGATGACTATATCGAAGGCTCACAAGGGGCAGATACCCTTGACGGAGGAGAAGGTGATGACCGCGCAAGTTATATCTTATCGGCAAGCGGGGTGGTGGTTGGTCTTTCCGTTTCAACCACGTTCAAGATCACCATGGATGACGAGGGATATCTTGTTGGCCACAGCAACACAACTCCCGGTGGTGATGCCAAGGGGGACCGGCTCAAAAATATCGAGCGCCTCACCGGGTCTGGTTTTGACGACACATTGCTGGGCTCTGATGAGGACAACAATATCAGGGGAAAGAACGGAGATGATACCATCCATGGTCTGGGCGGCGATGACTGGCTTGTTGGCGGTGCGGGTGCCGACTGGATACTGGGCGGTGACGGCGTGGATGGGGCAAGTTATTACGATTCCGATGAAGGTGTTTCGGTTTCACTTGAAGTTAAGGATGGCGCCCTTTTCAGCACGGGTCATACGGGTGGCCACGCCGAAGGGGATCAGCTTCAGCATATTGAAAAACTCGAAGGGTCTCCGCATGCCGATAATCTTACCGGCGACAATGAAGATAATGCGCTCCTGGGGCGCGCCGGCAATGATGTCCTGAAAGGCCTTGGCGGTGATGACGTTCTTGCCGGAAATGAAGGGGCGGATATCATTGATGGCGGCGATGGCGATGATGATGCGGATTACTATCTTTCAAGCGAAGGCGTGATTATCGATCTTGGCGGCAAAACAGACAAGGATGGTTATATCACAGGACATAGTGGCGGGTATGCGGAAGGTGACCGGTTAAAGGGCATTGAGAATATCTATGGCTCGAAATTGGGCGACAATATCACCGGAGACGACGGGGAAAACACGATCGTTGGTCGGGCTGGTGACGATACCCTCAGCGGTGGTGGTGATGATGACCGGATCTATGGTAATGACGGAGACGATATCATCCGTGGCGGCACGAACGAGGACAGACTCTTCGGGGGTGACGGAGATGATACAATCTATGGCGGCAGCAACGATGACGTCATTTTTGGTGGCGCTGGTAATGATACTCTCATCGGGGACGGAGGACATGACCACTTATATGGAGATGAGGGCAGAAATGTATATACCGGCGGTGCAGGCGCCGATCAATTTGCCCTCACCTCTCTTGCCAGCACTGTTTCGGGTGCGGATGTGATCACGGATTTCAGTCTGTCGGATAAGGACGGGTTGAGCATCCTTGCTGAGATCAGGAGCATCTGGGTGGATCAAAGCAGTTCCGTTACCACCGGTGAGACAACGAACGATATCCATACCAGGGATACGGTGATTTATACCGATCAGTTGCGGACAGAGATCATTGCCGTCCTGGAGGATTTTACCGGCGCTCTTGACAACAGTATCGGGGACACAACGCTCAGCCTGAATACTTTTGCCTGAAAACATCAGGATCGCCATCGCTGTCGGTCAGGATCAAAACTTCAGGCGCAGGGTTTCAGAAAAGATGACGGAATTCAGCAAGAACGCGTTGATAGACATCACGTTTAAAGGGAACAGCAAGTTCAGGCAGTTCAGACGCATCAGCCCATTTCCATGATCGGAATTCCGGCTCATCGGTGTTGATGTTTATGTCGTTGTCTGTGCCGGTAAAACGGAAGGCAATCCATTTTTGGGCCTGGCCCCGAAAGCGCCCTTTCCAGAGCTGGTCAGCCAGATCCTGCGGGATATCGTAATTCAGCCATTCACGATGCTCTTCGATCAGTTCAGCCCGGTTCGTGCCGATTTCCTCCATCATCTCACGAAAACCGGCGCGGGATGGCTCTTCCCCCTCATCAATTCCGCCCTGGGGCATCTGCCAGGCTTCAACCGACCGGTCAAGACGCTGGCCGACAAACACCTGATTATTCATGTTCAGAAGCATAATGCCGACACAAGGCCGATATGGCCGCATCTCGTAGGGTGTCATCAGGGCCTCTTTACTCTATTGATTTAAAAATGTTTACACCCTTGAGCAGATCAATCGCCCGGGCCAGTTGATAATCCCTCATGTTAAGAGATGTTTCCTTCTCGTCATCAGTGCTGGTAGTAGCGGTATCACTTTTCTCAAGGGCCCCCCGCAGATCCTCTTCGCGCACCACGCCATCTTCGATATCTTCCACAACGGCGAGTTCAACCAGTATATCCGGCTCGATCCCGGTGGCCTGTATCGATACACCTGAAGGCGTGTAGTATCGTGCTGTTGTCAGCCGCATGGCGCCATGACCCGGCATTGGAATTACGCTCTGTACCGATCCTTTGCCGAAGGAGCGTGTGCCCATGATCAGCGCACGGCCATGGTCTTTGAGCGCACCCGCCACAATTTCAGAGGCAGAAGCTGATCCTGAATTGATCAGCACCACCAGCGGTGCGCCATCTGTTTCGTCACCATCTCTTGCATAGAAACGTGATGTTTCGCTTTCCTTCCGCCCGCGGGTTGAGACAATTTCTCCTTTTTCAAGGAAAGTGTCGGTAACACTGACAGCTTCGTTCAGAAGGCCACCCGGATTGTTCCGCAGATCAAGAATGAAGCCATCCAGCCTGTCGCCGTGTTCAGCTTTCAGCGCAAGTATCGCCTTTTTAAGCCCCGGGGTTGTCTGTTCGCTGAATGTTGTGATTCGAATATATCCGACTTCGCCATAAGATTCGTATCGGACAGACCTCATTTTGATGACGTCGCGTGTAAGGGTAACCTCGAAAGGGTCTGTATTCGCTCTCTTGATAGTAATTTCAATATCACTGCCAACGGGCCCACGCATCAATTCAACAGCTTCGTTCAGGGTCAGCCCCAGCACGTCGGTATCCGAAATGCGGATGATCAAATCGCCTGCCTTGATGCCGGCCCTGGCGGCAGGTGTCTCATCAATCGGAGAAACAACTTTGACATAGCCGTCTTCCATGGTGATCTCAATCCCAAGGCCGCCAAATTCCCCTCTTGTCCGAACCTGCATCTTGGCGAAATCATCTTCGCCAAGGAAACCGGAATGCGGGTCAAGTGCGCTCAGCATCCCGTTGATGGCGTTGTCGATCAATTCTTTATCGTCAACTTCTTCGACATATTCTTCACGGACACGCTGAAAGACATCGCCAAAAAGGGAAAGCTGGCGATAGGTATCCTCATTGGTGGAAGACTGGCTGACAGATGTGCTCGGCGCTACCAGCGTAAACACCATCAATATCAGCATCACCCCCCCGAAGGTGGCAAGCGCCCTTAGTGAATACTTCTGGAGGAGCGCGAGGTGTATTGGCAAAGGTTTCATCATCAGCGGGCAACTCCGGGGGTTGGAAAGAGGCATCTATATACACTACGTATGTTGCCCCGAATATATAACAAGATCAAGCCACCGTCGGGACCAGCCGGCAGACGTCTCTCTTTGCTGTAGCACATGGTCAGACCAAGAGCGATGTGCCTGTCATTTCAGGTGGCACCTCAAGTCCGAGAAGTGTCAGCAGTGTCGGGGCCAGATCGCTCAACCCGCCATCCCGAAGTGAGGCACTGCCACCGATCAGATAAATGGGTACGGGGTTGTAACTATGGGCGGTGTGCGGTGAATTCGCGTCATCATCCCACATGATCTCACAGTTTCCATGATCAGCGGTGAGGAGCATCACCCCGCCTTTCTCATCAAGAGCGGTGATCGTATCCCCAACAGCCTGGTCCACCACTTCCACCGCCCTGATTGCCGCATCAAGATCACCTGTATGCCCAACCATATCCGGGTTGGCAAAATTGACAATGATCAGATCGTGCTGACCTTTGCGAATGGCATCAACCAGTATATCCCGTACATGGTTTGCGCTCATCTCCGGTTGCAGGTCATAGGTTGCAACCTTGGGCGAGGGGACGAGTTCCCGCGTCTCCTTCTTTTGCATCTCTTCCATCCCGCCATTAAGAAAGAACGTCACGTGGGGGTATTTTTCTGTTTCGGCCAGTCGCAACTGGCTGAGACCTGCGGCTGCCACGACCTCGCCCAGTGTATTGGGGATATCCAACTGGCCAAAGAGGGCATCCATGGCATGATCAAGTTGATCGGAATAGGGCACGAGTCCGATGGGACGGATCAGACGGGGGCGTTCCCGGGGCCGGAAATCAGGGTCTTCAAGAATCCATCCCGTCAGTATCTGGCGCACACGGTCCGCCCGGAAATTGCCCATGATTAGGCTATCTCCATCGGTCATGCCCTGATAGCCGTCAATCACCGTTGGCAGGAGAAATTCATCACTCAGCCCGTCGTTATAACTCTTCTCAAGTGCCTCAATGGCTGAAGCGGCATGATGATCTGATCTGGCGTGAGTTATGGCATCCCAGGCAAGTTGCGTCCGGTCCCAGCGCCGGTCACGGTCCATCGCATAGTACCGGCCTGTCACCGTTGCCATCCGGACACCATCCGGCAGGGATTCGGCAAAGGCCGGCAGAGTTTCGCCGGCGAGTTTTGGCAGGGTGTCCCGGCCGTCGGTAAAGGCATGAATCCAGACCGTGATATTGCGAATGGCCAAGGCTTCGGCCAGTGCCAGGATGTGGGCATCCCGACTATGGACACCGCCAGGCGAAACCAGCCCCATCAGATGCGCGGCGCCACCATTTTCCCTGAGCGTGCCGGCAAGTTCATCCAGAAGAGGCAAGGTCCGGATACTGCCATCGGCGACGGCGGCATCTATCCTGGCCAGATCTTGCCGGATAATTCGTCCGGCACCGATCGTCATATGGCCGACTTCGGAATTGCCGACTTGGCCTTCGGGTAAGCCGACTGCCGGTCCTGACGCAAGAAGAAACGCCTTGGGTGCTTCCTTATCAAGGCGGTCGATTGTCGGCGTTCTGGCGAGCCGGACCGCGTTGTTGCGGCTGTCTTCGCGATGGCCCCATCCATCCATAATAAAGAGAACAACAGGTTTTTTCACGTTTGGATCTTTCATGGCAGTTCTATACGACAGCCCGGGGCGCAAGGCCAGCCCGATTTCAGTTCAGGCGTGGTGATAGGGATGATTGGCAAGAATCATTTCTGCCCGGTAAAGCTGTTCTGTCAGCATGGCCCGAAACAGCATATGTGGCCAGGTCTGGCGACCGAAGGCCAGCTTCAGATCAGCCCGGTCAAGAAGACTGGAGTGATGGCCATCGGCGCCACCGATGGCAAAAACAGCTTCCCTGCATCCCGTGTCACGATGTCGGGAGATCATCGCCGCAAGGTCTTCTGAAGATATATCCTCGCCCAATGGGTCCATGGCGATGAGCAATGCACCATCCGGGCAGGCGGCAAGAATACGTGCGGATTCGTCCAGCTGGCGTTGCGGGCCGTGATGTTTGGCCGTGAATTCAAGAAAACGGCCCGGATAGGGAAGTTTGCCAAACCAGGCCTCTGCCAGATTTTGTTCCGGCAGACGGCGACCCTGCCCGATTGCCGCTACAGTCAGTTTCATAAAACCCGGGATATCCTAGACAGTTGCAGACTGGATGGTGACGGTTTCCCCGCCGCTGTGGTCTGACCACATTTTTTCCAGCTGATAGAATTCCCGCACTTCCGGACGGAACAGATGGACGATGACGTCACCGGCATCAATCAGGATCCAGTCCCCCGTATTGCCGCCCTCTGACCCCATGGGCCGGTTGCCCGCCTCCTTGAGGCTACGCTCAAGATGATCGGCCATGGACATGAGCTGACGGGATGAAGTGCCCGAAGCAATGACCATAAAATCCGCTATCGTGGATTTGCCGGCAAGTGGAATTGTGGTGATATCCTGTGCTTTGTCCTTGTCCAGTGATGTCAGCACAAGGTCCAGAAGAATGCTGCTTTCAGCGGTCTGTCCTGCGGAAATGGTACGCTCCTTCACGTTAGGCTTTCCGTATACAAATCTAATTTTAGGCAGAGAGGGCGGAAAAGACAATGCCTCATTGTTAAATTCCCTTTCGGCGCCGGATCGCGGTGGCGGACTGCCTGTTGAGGGGCCCGTGGATAAAGCACCAGCGACGTGAGCGGGCCAGATTGGCCGCCATCCTTCGGGGGCTGATGCGGCGTCCGATACGTGACGCACTGGCCCCCTTCAGCACACCCGGCCTTGTGCCTGGCCTGTTTACAACAGCAATCGGCAAGGTACGGGCGATACGTTCAGACTGGTGCCAGCGATAGAAAGTGGCAAGGTTATCGGCACCCATGATCCAGACAAATTGTGACCTTGGCATCCGGCGCCGTATCTGCATGACCGTATCGGCCGTGCGCGATGTGCCGAGATGTGATTCGATATCCGTTACCACCATTCGCTTCGATTGATCTGCCGTTCCGGCGGTACGGACGGCCGAAGCCAGGCGATCCTTGAGGGACGCCATTCCGGCGGAGGTCTTGAAGGGATTCTGCGGTGATACAAGCCACCAGACAGCATCCAGCCTCAGATGCCTCAGCGCAAGTCCCGCAACATGGGCGTGCCCGTCATGGGCCGGGTTGAACGATCCGCCCAGCAGGCCGATACGCTGGCGTGCCGTATGCCGTATAATCATTTTTGTGTGGTTGGTCCGCACCGGCATGAATCAGGGGCGTATCTGCCCGGACCCACGCACAATATATTTGAAGCTTGTCAGCTCATTGGCCCCGACCGGGCCTCTTGCGTGCATCTTTCCTGTTGAAATCCCGATCTCAGCCCCCATGCCAAACTCGCCTCCATCGGCAAACTGGGTCGAGGCATTGATCATGACAATCGCCGAATCAATACCGGAAGTAAACGCTTCGGCTGCGGCCTCATCTTCGGTGATAATCGCTTCGGTGTGGTTTGAGCCATAGCGCCGGATATGCGCAATGGCGCCGTCAACACCATCGACCACGGCAATGGAAAGAATGCTGTCAAGGTATTCTGTTGACCAGTCGTCTTCACCGGCCGGTTGTGCCCCGGGAATCAGTTTCAAGGCGTCGGCATCGGCCCGCAGGCTGCATCCGGCTTCAATCAATGCCGCCGCCACATCGGGCAGAATCTGGTCAGCCACTGCCCGGTCCACCAGCAGTGTTTCCGCCGCGCCGCAAATTCCGACACGCCGCATCTTGGCGTTGACCGTTATATCACGTGCTTTATCCGGATCCGCCGCATGGTCAATATAGACATGGCAAATCCCTTCCAGATGGGCAAAAACAGGGACCCGAGCTTCGTTTTGAACACGCTCAACAAGGGATCGTCCGCCCCGGGGAATAATCACATCGATACCTCCTGTTGCCGTCAGCATCGCGCCGACCAGGGACCGGTCTGTATTTTCCACCAGCTGAACCGAATCAACCGGCAGGCCCGCATCATTGAGCCCGTCGCGCATCATCCGTGCCAGCAGACTGGACGTATGAATGCTATCGCTTCCCCCCCGCAGGATAACGGGATTACCTGACTTGATGGAAAGTCCGGCTGCGTCCACCGTCACGTTAGGCCGGGCCTCATAGATGACGCCAATCACGCCAAGAGGGGTGGAAATACGGCGGATATCCAGCCCGTTCGGGCGTTGACGGTGATCCAGCACCCGCCCGAGAGGATCGGGAAGAGCTCTGATATCGTCAAGACCTTGTGCCATCTGCCCGACACGGGCGTCATCAAGGGTGAGTCGGTCAATAAAGGATGGTTTAAGCCCCCGCGCCTGTGCCGCACGGATATCTTCTTTATTGGCATCAAGAATGGCATTTATGTTGTTGCGGATATGGTTGGCGGCCCGACTTAAGGCCATGTTCCTCTCTTCATGCGTGGCCACGGCCAGTTTACGGCTGCTGGCCCGGGCATTATCTGTGTAGCCTGCCATGATTTCGGTGGCTTTGCTTACCATCATGTTCATGGGACATCCTTCTCTCGTGTCGCGTGATAGGTCAGCACCAGATCATCGGCGTGGATAACCTCATCCCGTCCACGATAACCCAGGATATCGGGAATTGCACGGCTCTTGGAACCTGCGATCTGAGAGACATCCTTCGCGCTGTAATGGGTCAGGCCGCGGGCTATTTCGGTCTCACCCTGATCTGTGAGCGCCACCAGATCGCCGCGTTCAAAATCACCCTCGACACGGGAAATACCGGCGGGCAGGAGGCTTTTTCCGTTCCGTAACGCGTCAACAGCGCCATCATCAAGAATGATCCGGCCCTTCGGGGTCAGCCCGCCTGCAATCCATGTCTTGCGTGCCTGGGGCGGGTTTGCGGAGGCCCTGAACCAGGTGCAGCAACCTCCGTTTTTGAGCAGATTGATGGGATTATTATCCGTGCCGCTGCAAATCACCATATGGCAACCGGCGGTGGTGGCGATGCGGGCGGCGGCTATCTTGGTAATCATCCCTCCTGAGGCCGCGCTGCTATGGGCCGGACCTGCCATCGCGGCAATATCATCGTCGATCCGTGTTACTTCGGGCAGAAACCGGGCTGACGGATCCTGCCTCGGATCAGCGGTGTAGAGCCCGTCAATATCTGAAAGCAGCACCAGCACATCGGCGGAGATCATCTGGGCAACCCTGGCCGCGAGACGATCATTGTCACCGTAGCGTATTTCCATCGTGGCCACGGTGTCGTTTTCGTTGACCACGGGGATGATGCCCTGATTAAGAAGTGTCCGGATAGTTGCCCTTGCATTGAGATGCCGGCGCCGGGTTTCGGTATCATCAGGGGAAAGCAGGATCTGGGCAGTGCCAATTCCGAACCGCGCAAAGGCGTTCTGCCATTCCTTGGCCAGCCGGATCTGGCCGATGGCGGCGGCGGCCTGTTTTTCTTCAAGTTTCAGCCGTCCCTGCCCGCGACCAAGCTGATGACGGCCAAGGGCAATAGCCCCTGAAGATACCACCACAGGCGTGCATCCTTCGAGATGAAATAATGCGAGATCATGCGCCAGACTTTCAAGCCACCGGGTGCGGACCTCACCTGATTCTTCATCGACAAGCAGAGCAGAACCCACCTTGACGATAACCGTATCGGCCGTCTTCAGGTAGGTTTCGGTCATGGTATGGAAATCGGTGCTCATGGTTGCCAGGGCTCCGGGATTGTGCCGGCGTTGAGATCGTCTTCCCGTGTTGCGGTGATGATTCTCCATAAGGCCCTGAGGGCTTCGGTCATGCCTTCACCGGAAACAGCAGAGAGGGCAATCACGTCTCCGGCGCCGGCGTCATTGAGCAAACCCGAAAGCTCCCTGATCTGGTCCGGACCCATGGCATCGATTTTGCTGATGGCGGTGATCTCACGCTTTTCAGCCAGATCGTTGTCATAGGCTTTGAGTTCGTCCCGGATAATCCGCCAGTCTCCGACCGGATCTGCGGCGGTGCCGTCCACCAGATGAAGCAGCACCGAACAGCGTTCCACATGCCCCAGAAAGCGATGCCCGAGGCCAATACCGTCATGGGCACCTTCCACCAATCCGGGAATGTCGGCGAGAACAAAACTCTGCTGATCGACGGCAACGACACCAAGGCCGGGATGAAGCGTGGTAAACGGATAATCGGCGATTTTCGGGCGTGCCGCTGAACTCGAGGCAAGAAAGGTGGATTTCCCGGCATTGGGCAGGCCGATCAGACCGGCATCGGCGATCAGCTTGAGCCGGAGCCAGATCCACATACCCAGCCCGGGAAAGCCTTTATCGGCCCGCCGCGGCGCCTGATTCGTGGAGGATTTGAAGGTGGCGTTGCCGCGGCCGCCATCACCGCCCCGGGCCAGAACTATCCGTTGGCCGACCGTCGTCAGGTCTGCCAGCACAATATCGTTTTCCTCATTCAGGATCTGGGTGCCGACGGGGAGTTTCAGGATAATGTCTTCGCCGCTCAGCCCGGCCCGGTTTCTTCCGGCGCCAGGGCGGCCGGAGGTTGCCTTGAAATGCTGCTGGTAGCGGTAATCGATCAGCGTGTTGAGCCCGTTCACGCATTCCGCAATGACGCTGCCGCCACGGCCACCATCGCCGCCATCAGGCCCGCCGCGGGGCACATGAGCTTCCCGCCGGAAACTGACACAGCCCGGCCCGCCATTGCCGCTCTGGATATATACTTTTGCCTGATCAAGGAACTTCATGAGTGTGATCTTTCATAAAAAAAGCGCAACCTTGCGGATGCGCTTCCTGAGGCCACGTCAGGCCCGGTTTTGTGCTCAAGGTCAAACCTGAGCCTGGGGCCTATTCCGCAGCCTCAGCTGCCGGGACCACATGGGCAAAACTGCGTCCGCCACTGGACTTGCTGAAGGCAACCTTGCCATCGGTCAGGGCAAACAACGTATGATCCTTGCCCATGCCGACATTCTGACCGGGGTGGAATTTGGTGCCGCGCTGACGGACAATGATATTGCCGGGAATTACGCTTTCCCCGCCAAATTTTTTCACGCCAAGGCGGCGTCCTGCGGAATCCCGGCCGTTACGGGAACTACCACCTGCTTTTTTATGAGCCATATCGCGTCTCCTAAACCGTGAATTTTAGTTCGATTTCTTGGCGGCGGCCTTTTTGCCAGCAGCAGCCTTGGTTGCTTTTTTCGCGCCAGCCTTTTTTGCAGAAGCTGTTTTGGCGGCTGTTTTGGCTGCCGCTTTCTTGACCGCATTTTTCGTGGCCGCTTTTTTAGGCGCTGCTTCGGCAACCGGGTTCGTTTCGGGACTTTTTGTTTTTTCCGCCTTCGGCTTTGCTTCAGCCTTTGGTTTTGCCGCAGCCTTCAGCTTGCCGTCAGCAGCGATATCATCGATCTTGATCAGGGTAAGATCCTGACGATGGCCACGCACCCGGCGGAAGTTCTTGCGGCGCTTGCGGCGGAAAACCATGATCTTCGGGCCACGTGTCTGTTTCACAACGGTGGCACCGACCGCGGCACCGGCGACGGTTGGAGCGCCGACATTCACCTTGTCGCCATCTACCATCATAAGCACCTGATCCAGCACAATGCTGTCGCCTGCTTCGGCGTCAACGTGATCTATGATGAGTGTGTCATCCTTGGCAACGCGATACTGCTTGCCCCCAGTTTTCACCACAGCATACATGGCGGTCATCCTTCGTGTTATAAGCCCCGCAAAACCTGCTGCGGCGCATGAGGCTGTCTTTAAATTCAAGACCAGCCGGAAATCCATAAAAAACCGAGCGAAAGGCATGCCTTTCGCTGATGGAGTGGCAATATAGCCGGTCGTGGGCTCTTGTCAAGCGTTCTCGACGGCAGTCAGGCCGAATTTCTCACCTTATATATATCAGGATAAAAAATCAGGCTTTCCATAGCAACACAGTTTTCTGTGACACCACACTAAGAGGTGTCAGCCTGTGCTTTCATCGGGATGCGGTGTTTGTCGCCATTGTGGGTTGCAAGCCGGGCCTATCGCGGCTAGATAAGTGGATATCCCCTTAAAGGGGCTCTGTACGGAGAGGTGGCAGAGTGGTTGAATGCGCCGGTCTCGAAAACCGGTATGGGTGCAAGCCCATCGGGGGTTCGAATCCCCCCCTCTCCGCCAGTCCCTATCTGTGTCGTCTCCGGAAGGCGGGATCACCTATCCCCTTCCCCTTGCCGCCGTTTCCCTATATCAAGGAACCCACGAATTGCTGAAATTTGTGGAGATGATCATGACCCTGCCCCGAACGCCCTCTTTCCGCCTTGATGGCAAGACAGCACTTGTGACAGGTGCATCTTCCGGTATTGGTGAAGCCGGGGCTGTTGCCCTTGCCGAAGCCGGGGCCAAAGTGATCGCTGTTGCCCGCCGTGCCGAGCGGCTGGACGAACTTGCGGCGTCCTGCCAGGCCGAAGGATGGGATGTGACGCCGCTTGCGCTGGATGTCACGGACCTTGATGCCGTGGCTCAGGCGGTAAAAGACGCAGGCCCGGTTGATATCCTGCTGAATTCCGCCGGGATGGCCCGCCACCGTCCGGCGCTGGATACCCGGGTTGACGAATTTGACGAGGTGGTCGAACTCAATCTCAAATCCGCGTTTTTCCAGGCGAGAGCGGTTGCCGAAGGGCTGATTGCCGCGGGAAAGCCCGGATCGATCATCTCCATTTCATCCCAGATGGCCAAAGTGGGCGGCATTGAAAGATCCGTATACTGCGCCACCAAGGCCGCGGTTGACGGCTTCACCCGGGCCATGGCCATCGAATGGGGGCCACATCAGATCCGAATCAACACGATCTGCCCGACGTTTGTGCTGACCGCGCTGACCCAATCCACTTTCGATAACCCGGAACGCCGGGCCTGGGTTGAAGGCAAGATCAAACTTGGTCGCGTCGCCAGGGTCGAGGACATGATGGGGGCGGTGGTGTATCTTGCTTCCGATGCATCGGCAATGGTGACAGGGACATCCATTCTTGTGGATGGTGGCTGGACCGCGGATTAATATCCCGGCCGTTCACCCGATCTGTATCCGGAGATGATCGAGCCAGTTGCGGCGGCAGATCCGGTCAATCAGCGCCTGGCCATAGCCGGCGTTTTCCATGGCCTCAACAAGTCGCGGCAGCCCTGCGCAATCCCCGATTTCATGAGGGATGACGGCGCCGTCAAAATCCGAGCCGAGGGCAACACCTTTCTCGCCGAGTTTTTCGATCAGATGATCAAGATGCCGTATCAGGAGGGATAACGGTGTGTCCGGGTTCTTTTTGCCGTCTTCACGCAGAAACCCTGCCGCGTAGTTGAGCCCGACAATGCCGCCGCTTTCGGCAATAGCCGTAAGTTGACGATCCGTCAGGTTGCGCGGGCTCGGGCAGATGGCATGGGTATTGGAATGGGTGGCCACCAGCGGCTTGTCGGTTAACGATGCCACGTCCCAGAACCCGGCTTCGTTCAGGTGCGACAGATCCACCATGATGCCGCGTCGGTTGCAGGCCCGGATGAGGTCTCGGCCAGCCTCGGTGAGGCCGCCGCCCTGATCCGGGCTCCCGGGAAAAGTGAACGGCACGCCTTCACCGAAGATGTTCGGCCGTGACCAGAGCGGGCCGACAGACCTCAGGCCCGCATCATAAAGTTCATCAAGAAGATCCAGATCAGCCGAAATGGCCTCAGCTCCCTCGAGATGAAGAATGGCGGCAATGGCGCCGTCGTTCATCGCGCCTTCGACGTCACCGGTATTGAGACAATGGCGGATGACCGTATCATTCCGGCGGGTCAGGTCCCGGAATATCTGAACCATCTCAAGGGTTGCTTTTCTGGCGCTTTCCCGGCTCAACGGAGCGGTGCTCATGATCGCGTCGCCATCACGGTTGGTGGTGGGGGCGAAAATCGCAAAGAACCCGCCGGCGAAACCGCCCTGCCTTGCGCGGACAGCATCGATATGTGAGCCTTTCATACCGTTGATAAATCCCTGCCCGCCGAAATCTTTCGCAAGCCACAGGCGGAGCAGAATATCGTTATGACCATCAAAGACAGGTTGCATGGCTATCACCTTTTCCCGGATCTTATGGTTGCTTCAAGTGCCGGAGGGTATGTTTTTCTGATCCGGAGTTCATTCATCTGGCCGTCAAGACGCAAGAGATCACCACGCAGCGCCATCAGATACGGGTACCATTCACGGGCCAGAGGGGATTTCCATTTCCATAAAAGCCTGTCCAGCGCATCGAGCCATGCGGGTATCCGGCCCTGATCAAACGGGGTTTCGTCAATGGGTTTGCGCGGGTCCGGCGGCAGATCGAAA
>Ga0255757_10001292_pt1 | contig 24464 bp, 18 predicted proteins | sample 071ome_27_FD_179957 | JGI IMG/M metagenome (GOLD analysis project Ga0255757, IMG submission 179957) | Coastal salt marsh microbial communities from the Groves Creek Marsh, Skidaway Island, Georgia - 071409AT metaG (version 2) | ecosystem: Environmental > Aquatic > Marine > Intertidal zone >...
GGAGATTTACGAACAAACCGCTGGTGAAGAAAATAGCCGTCGTGCTCGCGCCGGGGATCGAACATAAGATGTACGTGGACACGTTCGGGGCGTTGCACTGCAAAAATATGAAGCGGATATTTAGGAATAGAGTTGACAAAGGAGGAGGAGGAGGAGGAGGGAAAGGAGGAGGGAGTCAGTGCGTGGCGACGAAGAGTATGAATCCTACGGCGAAAGGCCAGACGCACGCGAGGACGATTCTGTACAACGGCAGTTGGGCGTCTTCGGCGGAGACGAAGAAGAAGAGGGAGGCAAAGTATAAAAACGACGAGGCCGCGAAAGCGTACAGGCTGGCGAAAGAGCAAGCGAAAGCAGACAAAGAGGGAGAAACGGGCGATGATGGTGTTGTTATTGATGATGATGATGCTGAGAAGAAAGAGACGGGAAAAAATGGAGGAAAGAACAAAACGAGTACGCCGACGACGACGACGAATAACGAACGAGTAACGACGGAGACGAAGCTGTTGCAATTTTTACGCGACGCGCCGAGGAAGTTATCGGTAAAAACCGCGACGTTGACGGCAGAAGATATGGCGGATATGAGGTACCCTCTACCGATATTAGTAAAGAAGAAAGGAAAAGCAGTAGAAGAAGAAGAAGAAGAAGAGTTGAAACTACCAGAGGGAGGATTCGTGTGCACGCAACCCGCCGGCATGGGCATCGCCAACGCCGAGTACCCGGAAATTGTCGCCATGGATTGCGAGATGGTCACTACTGAAACTGGTTTAGCTTTGGCGCGGTGCTCCGTCGTCGACGATTGCGGAAAAGTCATATACGACAAACTCGTCTTACCGCCGACGCCAATCGTGAATTATAACACGGAATTTTCCGGCATCACGAAAGAGCAAATGCGAAACGTGACGACGACGTTAGAAGACGTGCAGAAGGAGCTGTTAGAGCTCATTCCCAGCGAATGCGTGATTGCTGGACACTCGTTAGAAAATGATTTAATGATGCTGAAAATGTGTCACCCGAACGTGTTGGATACGGTGCAAATGTACCCGCACAAACGAGGCGCGCCGTTTCGCAACGCTCTTCGATTTCTCACCGAAAGATACCTGAGACGAAAGATCCAGCACGAAGGCACGCACGATTCCGTCACGGATGCTCGGGCGACGTTGGAGCTAGTTTACTTGAAACTCATTCGAGGCGAAACGTTCGGCAACGACATCAGCGAGAATTTCGAAGACAGCGAATCTTTATTCGATCACATCGCCAAGGAAAATAAAACTCGAGGTTTGGAGAACGAATGCGAGGTGCACGTGTTTGAAACGATTACGAATAGCAATAAAAACGCCGAAACGATTGGAGTTTCGGGAGCCACAGAAACGCACAGGTGTGTTTCTGATGACGACGTGACGATGCGAATGCAAATGTTCATGCGCGAAGCGCCCGAGGACATGTCTTTACTCTGTTTCGGCTATTTGAGAGAGTTGGAAGACGTGTTGGAGAAGCACGCTTTGAAAGAGAAGAAAAAGAAAAAGAAAGCCAACCGAAAGAACACCGACGGAAAAGAAGGAAAAGGAGCAAAGGACGACGGCGATTCCACCGCGAGAAAAGAGCACCTGCGCGAACGCATCGAAGCTACGCAAAATCTCGACTCGCGCGTCGCTAAAATTTGGGACGAACTTCCGCCAAACTCTTTACTTCTCGTCTCGACGGCCGTCGGTGACTCTGCCACGTTGCGGTACAAACAGGAAGAAAAATGGGCGAGAAACCGTAAATTTTCCGAACTCGAAGAAGCGGAGAGGAAAAAGCAAGGTTTACAAAACTGGACGGACGAGGAACAGCAGGCGTTGAATAAGAGATGGGACGCCACGCAGTTCGGCGTCGCGTTGTGCTCCGTGAAACCGGTACCGCCGGAAGGAGAAGAGAAACGAACACACCTCGTCGCCGCGGCTTGGACGAAAGCGTAACGCAAGAGAAATGCGATGTGAGTACATAGCAATGAGACACCACTAGTAGAAACAACGCTCTAATAAATGCTACGGAATAATGGCTATTAAAATGTTTTAATGTACAAAAACGCGCGCGCGCAAACGAACAACTCGCAAAACTCAAATCTAAACGTAACCCACACCTACGCATCTCAAACACTTACTCATCTTCGTCCCAGAACACGTCGGACACAAGCACACCCTCTCCATCTCCGCCCCTCGTATCGGTTGCCACTCCAAAGCGCCTCTCCCTTTGCACGTCCCGCACGATATGAACCGCAACCCGTCGCACAAGTCGCACTTTTTCCCGCGTTGTTTCTTGTTCGTTTTCACGAGTTGTTTCCCGACGATGTTAAATGCGGCCGAACTGCCGACCAAGACGAGAGACGCGGTCGCGATCGTCCCAAAAAACGACGTCAGGACTTGCCTGGCGGCTTTTTGGGAGACGTCCGCGTAGTTGGTGTTGGACGCCCCCCCGGAGGTCATGACGACTCTCGAGCTTTTGTGTTTATCGCAGTTTTAAAAGAAAAAGTAAAGTCAAATTGGAAAAATCTCTAGATAAGAAAAGCGCTACGACTATCCCACTAATAATAAACACTCGTCGTAATTAATGTCCCGACAACAACAAAACTGCTGCTCGCACGACCACGACTGCGACGAATCGTCCTGCGCCACCAGCTCGCTGCATAACTTCGTCGACGTGGACAAAATCACCTCCCAAAACGTCCAAAACGAGTCCGACTGTAAAAACGTTTTCCGCGAGTGGCAAAAACGGTTAGACGTAAACCCGCGCGGCATCAAAAGCGACGAGAACGATTGCGAACTTTTACTCCGGGTGCCGTTCACGGAGGACGTGAAATTAACGGGCGTGGTTTTCGTCGGCGGTCAAGGCGGAACGCACCCGGCGACGGTGAAACTGTTCGCCAACGACAACTTGAACAAAATCGATTTAGAAAACGCGCACAGGAAGAAAGCGACGCAGACGTTTGACGTCCAGGAAGATTTCCAAGGGGTGCTGGAATACGAGACGGACAGGACAAAGTTTAGCTCGATTTCGTCGGTGACGATATTCGTGTCGAAGAACGTGGCGAGTTTAAGAGGAGAGGATGACGTGCACACGGAGATTTCGTACATCGGGTTGCGCGGCGAAGCGAGCGGGAATAGACGCGATATGGTCGTCACCGCGGTGTACGAATCGAAGCCGATGCCGGAGGATCATAAAGTCGAAGACGAGCTGCAAAAGCCGAGGATGGCGATGTAGATAAAACGCATAGCTGCTTATATAATATATACACACGGTCAATAAATAGTCTAGATATCGCCACATCCAGCGGTCGTTTTGTTCGCCACCCCTACCCCGCATAACGATACGCCTTTAAACAAAGCGTCCACGCCGGCGTTCGACACCCGCAAAACTTCCACCGTGTAGAATAACTCAGACTCCGCCGGGACCACCACTCTCAGCGGAGAAACAATCTCGCTCGATCCAAAACCATCCTCCGGTTTCACCGCAATTTCTCTCTTTTCGCCTCGCTTGGCGCCGAGTAAGCCGCGCTTCAATCCTTTCACTTGACCCGGTTGAATTGCATTTGCATTTAAACTAATCACGACCGGTTGCGTCTCGCTCTCGCGCACGGAAACGGACGCACCGGACGTGGATCGAATCAAACCGCCGTAGGTTGAATCAAAAACTGTCCCGTCTTTCAGACGTCCCTCGTAGTTTACCAGTAATAATCCGTTTTCCCGGACTTCTTCTTCTTTGTCTTCTTCTTTGTCTTTTACTTCTTCTAAAGCGTTGGCGCTTTCTTCCCGTGGGGGAAGAAAAAGAAACGCACACGCGGCTTGCGAAGCGGAGAGAAACTGGCGCCGATTTTGTCGCGCGGCGGCGGCGGCGGCGACGACGCTCTTCTTCGATTTTGTTCCGTTTGTATTTCTTTCTCGTCGCTGCGAGGGATGATCATTCGCCGCTCGGCAGAAGATCAGGTGGTGTTGTTGCGCGCGCATGATTTTTAACGAAATCTCTCTCGCGCTTTTACTCGTAGATATTTGTGCGATATTTAATTTCGTATTGATCTAAAAATTCGTATCAACGCGGCCGTCTCGCTCTGATGTCGTCGAAATTCTTCTCGCGATCTTCTTCGCTCAAGAACGAGGCAGAGGTGAGGTCTGGCGGTGGTCGTCGGCGTTGTTTTTTGTTCGTCGCGGTGGTTGGTGGTGGTGGAGGTAACTCCGCTTCGTCGTCTTCGTCTTCGTCTTCGTCTTCGTCTTCGTCTTCGTTTCCTTTCGCGGTTGCGAGCGCAATCGACTCTTCTTCCGCGTTTTCGTTTTCGTCTTCGTCTTCGAAGGGTTCTTCGAAATCTTCGTTCTCTTCTAGTGCTTCTAATTCTAATGCTTCGTCTTCTTCTTCTTCTTCTTCTCTTCGTTTCCAGAGCACGCCGTTGCCGTTACTGGCAGAGCTCGTATTCTTCGTAGAAGCGACGCCTCGTCGTCTATTTTTCAAAATCTTCTGCGCGTTACTCTTGGCGGCGGTCATCGTCCGCGGCGGTTGAATCGCTTGACTTTCGAATAAAAGTCGTTTAGCTTCTTCCATGGGAAGCAACGGAGATGCGACGTCACCAGAATCGCCGTCGTTTCTATCGTTCATTATCGCTGAAGAAGTAGATGGAGGAGGAGGAGGGGACGCGCGAGCATCGTCATCGTTATCATTCCTTCGCGCGTCGTCCATGATCGTCTCGTTCCCGGCGTCATCCCCGCCAATAAATTTCGTCAACACCAACGCCAACGCGGCAAATCCGGTACCAAACGCGAGCGGTGGTATCAATTTCGCTTTCGCCACCGTCGTCAGCGAAGCTACGGCGCTCCTCAAATCCCAAACGATGTCCTCGTCCTCGAACGGAGAGCTATCCTCGCCTCTGTTCTCCGTTTCCTCGTTGTTTTCAAAATCCTTTTCCAATCTATTACTTCTAAAATCGTTTTTAACGTCATCTTCTTTCCCTTCACTTTGCATTCGCACTCTCTCCGTCTCCTCTTCCAACCGTCTCAAAATCTCCGCCGCTTTCTCCCTTTGCTCCGGACTCGCGTTCGGCATCTCCCTCACCGCGCGTTCCAAGATTTCTCGTTCGTCCGTAACCGTCGTCGGCGCGGAAGAAGAAGAAGAAGAAGAAGAAGAAATGGAAGGCTTCTTCTCATCATCATCATCAACGTTCCTAATTTTAACCTCAGGCGCCGTTCGTTTCTCCTCCTCCATAACCATGGCCTCTTCCATAACTCTCGTCCGCACCTCGTCTTCCCGCAAAGCGCCGTTCAACAGTTTCTTCACCATCAACACTTGGTCTCGTTTTGGCAACTGCTCGAACGCTTCGATTAAATGTTCCGCGGTCGCGTCTTGCACCGACGCCGCCTTCGCCGCCTCGTCGAAAAAGCCAAAGAAGGAAATGTTTTTTATTATTGCTGGTACTTCTAACGAAGGAGGCAGAGGCAGAGGAGGAGGAGGAGTCGCGGAGTTTACGACGACTGCGCTTCGTCGTCGTCCCCGAAAGCCGTTGGTTTTGTCGTGCATCTTCTCCTTCTTTTCACCGCTGTTTCTGCTTTTATCTCGATAAAAAAGACGACGCGAAGAAGAAGATGAAACGAAGACATCGTTTACTGTCGATGATGTCATCGAGTGGTTTCGCGAGTGCGGAACAACCGTCGACATCATTCGCGCTTCCTTTTAAGCTCTTTCTTTTCAATGTGGAGCAGAAAATCGATTTTTCCCCATCGCGAGAGAGAAAAACTTCAAAGTTTTTGTTGTTGTCGTTAAAGGCGCGCGTAAAGAATCATGCTCACCAACGCCAACTGGTCGTCGTTGACGTCGATGACTTCTGCTTCTTTTTCTTCTTTTTCTTCTTCTCGTCGAAATCAACGACGCGTAGGAGGAGAAGGCGTTTCGTTCTCCTTCGTCGTTCGAAAAGGTCGTCGTTGGCAAAGAGACGCGACGAGAAGAAAAACGACGACGACGACGACTTTGTCGTCAAAAAAGATGGACGAAATAGCGGAGTTTATATCCGAGCGAGAAAACTGCGAAATCGCGTCGCAAAAGTCCTCCGGTTCCTCGCAGTGGGCCTCGTTCCGGACGTACGAAACGGCGGATGCTTCGAGGAAGTTTTTCGTGAAATTATCCAGAAAAGATGTGTCCATGTTTCAAGGCGAGAAGGCTGGATTGGACGCGTTGCGAGCGGCGGGGAGTCCGGATATGGTCGTGCCGAAAGTATTTTACGCGGGCGGCGTTCCGGACGGATGTCGCGATGGGAATTCGATGATTGTGATGGAACATTTGAATTTTGGCGCGAGAGGGGATCAGGGCGAGTTTGGATTGGCGTTGGCGAAGATGCACGCGGCGAAAATCGACGGCGCGGAGGAGTTTGGTTTTGAAGTGAATAATACGATCGGCGAAACGCCGCAAAAGAACATGCCAATGTCCAAGGAATGGGAAACGTTTTGGGTGGAGAGCAGATTGTTGCCGCAGTTGAAGATGAGTCGGGATAACGAGCTGCAGAGGTTAGGAGACGAAGTCATCGAGAAGAGAGTTCCGGAGATGTTTAAAGGATTAGAGATCAAGCCGAGTATTTTGCACGGCGATTTGTGGAGCGGAAACATCGGCACGGTGGACGGGAAGCCGAGTATTTTCGATCCTGCCGTGTATTACGGGCATCACGAGGCTGATTTCGGCATGTCTTGGTGCGCCGGGTTTAGCCCGGCGTTTTACGAGGCGTATTGGTCCGTCATCAAAAAAGACGAAGGCGGTTTCGAAGAGAGGAAAATTATGTATCAGTTGTATCACATTTTGAATCACTACAACATGTTTGGCGGCGGCTATCGCTCGCAAGCGATGGGAATGTTAAAACAGTTGCTGTGAGAGAGAAAGTATACGAGTCAATTAGTCCAGTTTTAATTAATGTAGCATTTTTTTAGCGCGCGCTGTTTGTAAGACAATTTTTTCCATTACAAATCTTTAAAAAATCAATAGATGTAGATATATATATATAATAGCCGTTCTCGTTCTCTCCTTCTCTCTCATACATAAATTATAATAGTTGTTGTTGTTATTGTTGTTGCTCTTATTAACGACTCTCTTGCTTGCTCGACTTTTTATCTTCTTTATCGCCGTTGCCGGTGATTTGCATGAATCGTTTCTTCCACGCGCCGACTTGTTCTTCGAAAACCATATTTCTCTTCTTCTCCGCGTTCAACTGTTCCTTCAAAGCGATTCTCACGTTCGCGCTCAACCTCGCCTCTTCTCTGAGCGCTTTCACTTGCATCTTCGACGTCTTCAATTCCGTTCTCAAAACCTTGATCTCTCCCGTTTGTCTCTTCACCGTTTCGTCTTGCTTCCTCACTCGTTCGACTAAGCGTTCGTCTTTGCTTTGCTTCACGCCTTCGGCGCTAAACACGGCGGATTCGTTCGGGTTCCCGCTCCAAGAATCTTTCACGTATAAAATCGGTCCATCTTCCGGGGACAGCGACAAAACTTGGTTGTTTCCTCCTTGCCAGCTCGTCGGCGCGTTCGGGTTCGACGCCGGCGCGACGCAATATTTGTAAATATAAATCCCATCCACCGGTAATTCGATCTCTTCGCTCGTCCAAACGTTCCCTTCCGACCAGTTCAGCAAGAGCGCGTTGGCGACGTCCCACTCGCCCATGCTTTCGTGCGATCCGCAGATCCTGACCACGTCGCCAAACCCAACTTCCATCTTGATCTGAAACCGCACCGTCACGACTTGCACGGTGTCGATCATGTCCTCGTCGTCCAACGCGCCGTCTCGTAAAGAGCGAAACGTCGCTTCAGAAGAAGAAGATCCATTCACTTTCGCGATCGAGACGCCGTTGCTCTTCTTCTTCCCGTCGCCGGCTGCTTCCACGGCGTCTAAAATCTCCGCGTCGATCGAGGACGCGTCTTCGTCTTTCTTCCGTCGCGCGTTCAACGACACCGAAGAAGAAGAAGAAGAAGATGATTTTCCTCGGGAAAACGACTTTGAGAGAGACGATTTCTTCCCGTTCTTGAACGACGACGACCAGCGTTGTTGGTTATTGCCGTTGATCGCGAACGAAGCCATCGTCATCATCATCTTCTCGAGAAAGAGAAAGAAGAGTCAGAGAGTATTATGTGTGAGCGAGTGCGTTTGCGAGCGCGTTTTCTATTTCTAGCGTTTAGGAGAGACGACGAGTTCAAATATCTTTCTCTCAAGCTCGCGTGTGTGGGGAAACAAGTGGCTCAAAAATGGCGGGAAAAACAAAAGAAAGGAGAGAGGCAAAAGGCAGCACACAAGGCAAAAAAGAAAAAAAGAGAGAGAGAGCTCTTCGCATAATCTCAATCATCGCTCTCGAGGAAGAAGAGAGCAAAAAAAAGAACCTCTGTCTGGGTTTGCGTTCTGTTTTTCCTCGTCAGCGTGCGTGAGTTTTTTTCCCCACGCGAGACGCACTTTTTTTTATCTATTCTATCTATCTCTATCTCGCGTTTGTAAAAGCAACAGAGCGCCCCCGCGTTTCTCTCGCTCAAAGACAGCACAAACAGCGCGCGCAAGGAAAGAACAGAGCGCAGTAAAAGATGGCGTACGACGCGACGCTTCAATTCCTCACGGACGACGAGCTCACGAAGTTAATCAGAGCCGGCCCGCTGTACGATTCCGCCATTCACGACAAAATTCCAGTGCAAGAGTGGAGAAAAAACGCGGAACTGCACGTTTTATACAACAGCATAGAGTTGCTCCACAACTCGGAGGTTATGAGCAACTTATCCGTGCACTCGGACGCCATCGCCAGTCGAGTGTATCATTTTTATCTTCCCATTTTATTCCGGGTTTTATTTTTGTTGGAAGAGCACAAGAAGAAACAAAAGAAGGATATGGACTCTTTCAGAGAGAAGAACCCGAGAAGCGCCGGGGAGGAAGACGGCGAGGAGGGTAATAAGAAAGAGTTTTACCCGAAACCGCTGTTTATTGGGATCGAAGCGCCGCAAGGACTCGGGAAATCGACGCTCGTGGACGTTTTGCAAACGTTGATCGATAACTCGGTGGTGTTATCTTTAGACGATTTATATTTACCGCGAGAGGAGCAGCAAGACCTCGGGCAGAAGAAGCACCCGGGGAACCCTCTGTTGACGTTTCGAGGAAACCCGGGGACGCACGATTTACCGTTAGCTCGGGAGACTATTAAGAAGTTAAAGACCATCAACGAAGGGTTAGGGGACGGGCAAACGACCGTGGCTCTGCCCAGGTATAACAAGAAGGCGTGTAATGGGAGAGGCGATAGGTTACCCCGAGAGGATTGGCCGAGCGTGAGCGGGCCGACGGATATCGTGTTTTTGGAAGGGTGGTGTTTAGGATTTGAAAGGCCGAGAGAATTCGAATCGTTGATTACGAGCGTAGACGCGAGAGTGTATTTTGCGCCCGTCAACGAGTATTTGATGGAATACGAATCGGTATTCAACAACGTGATTGATTCGTGGATGATTATTAAAGCCGGCGATTGGAGGTGGGCGTACGAGTGGCGCCAAGAGCAGGAGAGAAAAAACAACGGCGGCTTGACAGATGCGCAAGTGAGAGATTTTGTCGACAGATTTGCACCCACGTACGACGCGTGTTTGCATAATTTGCACGACAAAGTAGAGAGTAAGAGATTAGAAGATAGTACGAGTGCGATGCTCATAGAGGTGAACAAAGATCGTTCGGTGAAAATGAGCAAGGAACAGGTCGAAACCATCACGGAGATTCTGAAAAAAGCTCGGGAGAGAGAAGGAAACGACACCGATGATCTCATGATTGAATGAGCGATCGAACGATGACGTACGTATATACATACGCGATAGCATATAAAATAAGCAGGAGCATGCAGCAAAGAAAGATATAAAAAGATAAACTTGTAAAACAAAAAAACGCACGTACTTGAACGATATACGTAAAAGAAGACACAACGAAGAAAACGACATAAAACCCAGTTTGATTCTCATTAAGCTACTAAATTATATTAAGTTTATCAATTAAACATATTATCTATATCTGTTTATATCTCTCTCTACAAAATTACGAACGCGGCTTTTCCTTCTTCTCGCGGAACAACGCACTCAAAGCAACGCCCGCAACCTTCACAACCTTGAATCGAACGCCCGGGATATCACCGACGGCGTGACCCTTTCTGCCAAAACCAGACACCAAAACTTCGTCGTTTTCATCGACAAAGTTCAAGCAACCATCTCTCGGGACGAAGCACGCGACCTTCTTACCGTTCTTGATGAGCTGGACGCGAACGCACTTACGAATAGCCGAGTTCGGCTGTTTCGCTTCGATACCAATCTTTTCCAAGACGATGCCCTTGGAGTGAGAGCAACCGGCGAATGGCTTCTTCCATTCGGAACCCAAGTTGGCTTTGTTAAAATCTTTGTCCGCCCATCTTTGCTCGCGACGGTGCGTCTTGAGCTTACGGCCGGCCCCTAAACCTCTAGTTTTACCTGTTTATTCGAAATGAAGAAGAAGAGGAGAGAAGGTGAGCATTCTGAAGTCGACACCGTACCCATCTCGACACGACGCAGGAGAGGATTCGCAGAGCCCGAGAGAAGCCTCGAAAAAAAAACAGAGAAAAGGAAGAGATGCGCGCGCGCGAACGCACGCACGCGAACGCATCAACGACCTCCACGCGGCGTAAACACGCGAATCAAACGCGTATTCATGCTTTTCGCGCGAAACATCGCGCATTCCTTTCCTCTAAGGCCCTCCACAACTCCACTCCGTTCCGCGGAAATTTGCCGTCCCACAGGGAGGGCTTGGCTTCTCAAAAGGAAAAAATGTCTCGGATTCGCGCGCCGCGAGCGACGACGCGAACGCTTCTTCGGCGTCGACGATCGATCCTCGCGCGGTATTCGCATCATTTCGCGCGAACTCGATCGCCGTTCAATCGAACGAGACGTAAAAGGAAAGAGAGAGAGAGAGAGAGACGTACCCATTGTTTATCGTTTCTGGACTGCGTGTTTTTTGTGCAGAACGTTTTTCACTTTTGGGCTTATTTTGGGGGGCTCGGGTCCTTTTTTTCCTTTTTTTTCTCCTTCTCCCTCGCCCTGTCTTTGGTCTCCTGCGCAGCAAAAAATTAGAGAGAGAGAGAGTTACATGTATAGTTACTGTTTATTTCGCAAAGTTTGCGCGGCGAGTAAGTAAGTATTACAGATGTACAACAAAGACCAAATCTCTCTCCGCGTCGCGGGTGTTTGTGCTATTCTTTTTCTTCTTCTTCTCTATTTTTCACCTCCTTTTTCTCCTCCTCCTCCTTCTTCGTTCCTGCGCGCCGCTTCTCTCGCTTCCGCGGCGGTTTCTTGCGCCCGCTGGAGCAACCCGGCGTCCTCTTCCTCTTCTCCTTGTTGTTGCTGCTGCGAGTTGTTCGAATCTCCGGGGTGGTCGCTGACGTGTTCTTCAGAAGGTAGGTGCGCGGCTTCAAATTGCATGCGAACGGCACTGCGCTCTTGGGAGGCGTTGTTATTGGCGGCGTCGTTTTCGCGAGAGGCGGCGACGCTGTTTCTTCGCTCGAGATCGAGATGTTGCGCCGCGCGTTCCATGTGGTACGCGCGCAGAAAAGCCGCACGTAAACTCAATTCATTCATCGCATCGGTGTTTCCTCCGAAGGTCCCTCTTGGAAGTTCATTCGCTTCGAATTCCTGCTTTATGCGTTTTAACTCTCGCTCTTCCATCAATTTTTCGACGCGTTTGCCTTCCTCTTCAAAGTTCAAGCGTTTCAACTTTTGCGCCGGCGTGAGCCACTTTAAGACGTACATTTTGAGCAATTTTTCGTGCACGTGACACGGTGTGAGTTGCTGTTTCACCGCATAAGCTCTCGGTCCAATCATTTCGAACGAACGCGCCGCTTCAATGTGTTCTATTTTTGGAGGTAAGCACACCGCCGGTTTATGGCGACAGAGCGGGCACGGTTTACTCTTGGCCAACCACGGATGAATGCATCCAAAGCAAAAGACGTGACCACAGCCTTGCACGCAATGCGGTCGCACGAGAAATTCGCGACAGACTGGACAGCGCAACTCGTGCTCGATCCATGGCGGCATTTCGTGCTGCGCATCTTCAGTCGGTACGATGCGATTCGCGCACGCGTGCGAAAGTTTAGCCATCAACTGGATGTCAATATTCTTATTCTTCTTCTTCTTCTCGTGATCTCCCGTTTCCATCTCGTGGTCTTCGTTGCTCCCGTCGCTAATATTATCGCCTCCACCACCAACTGGCTGCGTGAAGTCGTCGTCGTTCGCAGCAGCAGCGGCTGCAATTTTTGCGCTCTTCTTGTTCTTCTTTCCGTCCGCATCGTCCTCCGGCGACTCGTCCGCCGATTCCATCTTCGCGTCTTCTCCTTCTCCTTTCTCTCCTACTATGCCCGCATCGCTATTGCCACCGCCATCATCGTCCTCTCCCTCTTTTTCTATCTTTTCTCCTTTAGTATCCTCTTCTTCGATCGGAAAGTTCATGAAAGCGCTGTTAAATTTCCGCGCAAACTCTCCGCCTCGCGCTTCGAATAGTTGGAGCAAACCTTCCTCAAACTTCTCTCGTATCTTCTCGTGATCGCCACTACCGCCGTGGTTTTGACTGTGCACGTTCGTTCCGTAATCATCAATCTCTTGACTCGGACCTTGAGAGAAGATTGGGACAAACTCGTCGTCGTACCCGCCACCTAAAGTCAACGGCTGCGCATCCACGCCTTTGCCGACGAGAGGAAACGTGCTCATTTTCAACTTCTTTCCAACATTCCCTCCTCTCGCGCCGCCGACAGCGGCGTTACCGGCTACTCCGTGATCTCTTTTTCCAGCTACTCCTCCAATCACTCCGCTCGCGTCGTTGTTTTCCGCATTCTGTCGTAACAATTCGTGCTGCTTCTGTTGCTGCGACGCTCTCGACACCGCGCCGCTATCTCTCGCCACTTTCGTCCTCAAATACCGAAATCGAAACGGATTCTTCATCGATTTCTCGTTCCTCAAAACATTCGCCGGTCCGCCGAACGAAACGATATCCCCGTGCATCAACTTCACGTACTTTTGCTTCTCGATCATCTTCCCATTCACGTACGTTCCATTCGTCGTCTTAAAATCGTAAATGAAGTGCTCGTCCCCGGCGCTCACGCACTTCGCGTGCGTCCGCGACAACAGATACGGCAAATCCGGCACGTCCAACACGTACGTGTTCGTGTTGTTTCGTCCGATGACGATCGTTTGCTCCTCGGGAACGTTGTGTAGCTCCTCCTCGAGAGCGCGGTAGTGGCGTTCTTTTTCTTCTTCTTCTTCTTCTTCTTCTTCCGTTGTTTCTTTATCGTTGTTCGCTTCCTTTCGGCGGCGGCGGTGGGTGCCTAAATTTGCCCCAAACGCAGTCGACGTCGAGACTAAATCTTGCAACCGCATCTCCCTCGGTAACGTCGGCGATTCGAGATCTCCGTTGAGTAAGAGCAACACGGCCACGGTCACCGGACCTCCACCTTCTCCCGCTCCACCTCCCGTTCCTGTTTTTTCGTTGCTCACCATCATCGCGGCACCGACCCCGCCGCGCGTTGTTTTAGCGTTGTTAGTGTTCTTTGTTGCCACGGGAGACGAGACCGAAGCCGTCGTCGTCGTCGAGGCTTTCGGCATCTCTCTTTCTCTCCGAGCGCGATTTGAAAAAAAAAAGTAGTTGTTGTCGTTAAAAAATGGATCTCTCTTCTCTTCTTTTCGCGCGGGTCTCTTTTCTTTTTCGCAACGCTTCTCTGCGGGTGAAGAACACTTCCGAAGAGAGCGTTTCTCTCTCTTTCGCGCGCGCGCGCCGCCGGCGGGGGTTTTTTTTTCTGTTGGGGAAAGTTGTGTTTCGAGTAAACTCTTCTCTGTTTGTTGTTGTTGTTGTTCTCTCCCGAGAGAGAAAAATGAAGACGCAGAGGTTTGGTTTCAAAAAAGAAAAGAAGTGAGAAGCGAATGAAAATGTCTCGCGGCGTGCGTGATTTAAAATGTGGGCACTCACTCACTGGTAGAACGCGACGTTCTCTCGCTCTGGCGCATCATCGATAATCGAGACAAAGTCTGATTTAAATTACAACTCGTCGCGCTTCTCGGAACTACTGCTATCGTCATCGCTAATGCTACTCTTCTCGGTGTCGTCGGCGGCGGAATTTTCTTCTTGTTCTTCTTCTTCTTCTTCGTTTTCTTTTTCCTTCTTTTTCATCGCCTCTTCGATTTCGTCGTGCTTTCGCAACAATTCGTTCTCGCCGACGTCCTCCAAAGCGGCAGCGATGTCTTCTGGCAAGACGAAGTTTTCTGGGTCGTATTTTTCGGCGTTTTCGAAGCACATTTTGGCAATTTCGAGTTTACCGATGGAATACTGGGCGAATCCGATGTCGCCCCACAGGATGGAACTTTTTTCGTCGTACATCAACGCCATGTGTAACGCGTCGCTGGCCAAGGCGAAGAGCTGTTCTTTTAAAAGTTTTCGACCGGTGAGGACGAGGACGTCTCGACACAACACTTTCTCGTGGTCTTCCATATGCTCGGGCTTTAATAGGCAGAGTTTCTTCGCTTCCGTTAACGCGTCGTGTTGCGGTTTGGTAAACTGACCCAACGCGTTCTCGTTGGCGGCTTCGAGGAGGTACAAGGCGATGCCCATGTTGATGAGATGTTCGCGTCGCGGGTCCTCCCAGATGACGTCGTCGAGCATGTTGGCGGCAGCTTTCAGGCCTTCCTTCAACTCGTCGTGCAACGTCGAGGCCCGTCGCTTCAAATCCATTTCTTGGTTCGTCAAGGCTTTGGACGAACCGCTTTCTTTCTCTTGGTGCTCGAGTTCTTCCTTCTCGATTTGCGCGGCTTTGGTCAAGATTTCGCCCGTGGCCATCTCTCGAAAGGTCCTGGCCACGTGTAAGCTCGCCAACAAACGATAGGCGTATACTCTTCCCGGTGAGAGGGCATCGATGATATCTTTTGCCATTTGCGCGTACTTCATCGCCTCATCGTATTTCTTCAACGCGTAATTCGCCTCGCTTATGAACTTGTACCCTTCCATCTTGTCCTCGTTCGTCGCGTGCAAATCGATCGCCTTCTTCGCAAACTCGATGGCATCTTCCATCGCGTTTTCATCTTTCGCGTACCGACGAACGGCGGCGCTGTTGTGCGTCCCCGATGCCGAGTTTGGTTTCATTTCTAACAAGGACTGGCACGCCGTCGCGGCCATTTTCAACGTGTAATTGAATTTAGCATCCATCCTCGTTTTCTGCGCCTCCAAAAACCGTTCGTCAAAGTCGCCGTCGCCGTCGTAATCCTCGTCGTCGTAATCGAAATCCTCGCCTTCGTCTATTTGCGATATCTGGTATTCCAACTTTTTCTGATGTTCGGTTATATTTTGTAAGTTTGCGACCAACTTTGGCACCGTGTTTGCGAATTCCAAACGAATGAACAAGCACGTCGTCTCTTCCAACTTTCCGGACAGGCACATCCTCTTGGCGACTTGCAAATTCGATTTCCCAGTCTTTTTGTCGATTGCATTCTCCGCCGCGTCCATCAACGCTTTCTTTTTAATCTCGCCTAGAATTCCCGACACGCGATGCGTTTCCTCTTGGAAATTTTGCACCCGCTCCTCTCTTCTCTCGCCTTTACAATACTGCGTCTGCGTCTTCAACGACGCTTCCGCCTGCTTTTTCTCCTCGCTCGAGGCGTTGACGACGTCGTCTAAATTGTTCGGTCCAGGGAATAAACACATTCGCGTCACGAACGATGTCAAAACGCTGTTATAATTCACGCCCGTCTCCGACCCTTCCGGTACTTGCGAGGCAACTTCACGGAACGCTTTCTTATACACGTCCACCGCGTCGTGTTCCCGTAAACTCTTTCGACACGTCTCGTGCAAGACGGCTTCGACTTCTTTCCGAAACAAATTATTCCTCGGGTTTTTCCTCATGTGATCTAACCCAGGTCCGGCCAAGTACAACTTATCTCCCGTTTCCTCCTGTACTGGTTTCAAACTGTACAAATTTCGGTTCCGAAATCTCGTGTTGCACGCGACGTCCGGTTTCGCGAAGATCGAATCGCTCTTTAAATTCGCCATCGAGTCCGCGGATATCGCTCTCTCGTACAATTCCGCTCTGTCTCGTATCTGCTGAAAAATCTGCACGTTCGCCGCGACGCACGCGTCGCAGGATAACTCGTTCGAAAGTAATTTACGCACATCTGTGCCGGGGAAATCGGATTCTGTTTCGTCTCTCTCGACTACGTTCATCAATATCGCGTCGTCGTCGTCGTTATTCTTGACGACCGACGACGACGACGACGACGACGATGATGAATCCGACGCATCCGACGACGACGATTTCGAAAACCAACCGGCTTCCGCGTAGGTGATGACACCCACGGTGGACGATGAAAGAGAGAGAAGAACAGCGCACCACCACGCGACGAGAAGAACCACCAGAATTCTCGCCATCGCGATCGTCGGTTTTCCTAACGATGATCGCGCGTTCGCTCTGGTTGGCATTTTTTTGTTGAATTTAGTACAAGTGAGATGCGTATAAAGTTATGGCGCGAATTCGGAGCAGAAAATCTTCTCTCGTCGCTCGCGCGGTTGAGAGCGCCGTCGAAAGTATCGATCGAACCGCCGTTAACGGGCTCGTTAGAAGGAGGAGGACGATAATACGACGAGGGAGAAGAATGATTCAGATGTTATGTTGCAAATAAATACGCTGATTTTACACGCTTTACGATCCGTTTGATATGTATATTTATATACATGTGATCGAATATATTAGACAGCAAACTCTAATATCGATTCGCCGACGCCTTCGAAGATGCCGCCTTTTTCACCGTTCGATGGCGAATCGTCGAGCGGCCACATTTTGTTCGAAAAGTGTAAATATCCCTTTGTTACGATTGTAGCGCACACTTTCACGACTGCGGCTAATCCTAAAGCCAAGATGACGACACCGCGACGAGTTTTTAAGACGTCATCTATCATTTCAGATTTAGATAAAGCTACGCATACCATCCAGCGAATGCCGGCGTTTTCGTATATTCCGGCTTCGATGAAATATTGGTTCCCTCCGTCGATTTTTGCTTCAATGTTAATGTTCCCTGTTGCTGGGCATAGCGACCAATCGCCAAAACATGCTCGTGAGAGTATTGCTTCCGCAATTGGTTTCACAAAAAGCTCGTCCGAGTGCTCAGTAGTCTTCACTGGCGTGATTTTACCAGCCGAATCGAGCGTCGTTACTTCCAATAACGGGTTCGAAGAACTGACCAAGTAGCCAGATGGCAATTCAATAGCCATCACGAATGCGTTCTTTTCTGTTACGATGGTTAATTCACTTAACCATCTAGCCATCCATTCTAAGTAAAACCCACCGTTCAAAATACCTATTGCCTTCCTCGTCACGCCGGATGCATCTGATGGATCAGAGACGTATAAGCCACTACACGCTTTTAAATCAATGCCAGGTTTAACGCCGTCCAAGTTCGAAGCACCTTTAACTGGTAAAAACGTGAATTCGCCCTCTTTCAGAGCACTGCATGGGATCCAGGTATCGGCGTGATTATTCCCGACGTGGAAAAAAGTGTCCGGAAACATTCTAGGATTTTCCCACCCTGGTGTGAAAATAGAAGTATTCTTTCGATCTTCCTCTTTAATCGATTTCCCAGTAATATTATTAAGTAAATCGCCTTGTCTCTCCGAATATCCAATCAAGCGAATGCTTACTTTCCCAGGATCATCATCTCTCGGTTGAAGTAAAACTCCACCACCGTTCGCGAACGCGTTCCCATAATTCAAATACGTTTGATCCTCGTTATACGTGGAATACCTGAACGAATGCGCTCCGACGCAGCACGCTTCGCCTCTCGCGTAATGATATAACCAAGACGCTAAGAACTTCTGCATCATGAAGAAGCTATCACCTGATGTAGCGCCAGATACATCGAGTTGTGCCATTTCACGAAATTCGTGATAGTGCATATGAAAATGCTTTATTTGCTGTACTTGATGGTCCATCTGTTGCCGAAAGTTAGAAACGTTATCTTTCATGTACGATTTTGCCAATTGTACCAGCGCTTGCTCACCGGCATCGTTCGTTATTTTCCACGATATCAACGCCGCGGCGCCCGCGGCGACCATCGAAACGACTGCTACGATTAAATACCTTTTCTTCCTCGTCATTAAAACTTTCGTCTCTTTCTTAATCATCTTTATCGAACGCGACATCGTCAATTGTTTCTTAATCGGCATACTTCCAATTGCGTTTTTTTCCGCATCGTCGTAGTCAGCCCTCGTCTTCGCGGCTAATGCCGTGATGACGAAATCGTCACCAGTAGCATCGTTCCCGTTTCGTTTTTCAGCGTCGCCGTTGTTCTTGTCGGACATGATCACGAAGACTACTTAAGCAGCAGACGGAACACGCAACACTTTTTTGTTCGCAATTGTTTGTGCGGAAAGTTTGAATAGTGAGGTTATTTATTCGGGAAAAGATTTGATTCGTTTCCAAAAGACACACGACAAAAAGAAGAAGGAGGACAAACCAAAAATATCTGGCGAATAAAATGTTTCAACAAAAGTATTTAGGGTTTTTCAAGTAAGGCTTTTGCACTGCATACCTTCTGCATACCTTGTGCATACTTTATTAAGAATATACACGCGCGCAAGAGAGGAGGGAGAAGATACACGCGCGCGCAGAGATGATAAATAGATAAAGAGAGAGAGAGAGAGAGATGATAGCACTCAGAGCGCTACAGCTCTACATCGAAACAGTCCTACAGAACGATATCGAGAACAAATCGTTCAACGGACGAGAAGATTTTCCACCATCAACAAATGATGTCGAACGACGATATGAGTCGGCGCACCTTTTCTTCAGCGATAAAACAATTTTAACAGAACACAAAAGCTATATGTGTTCTCTTTGTATCTTCTTTGTCTTCTTCTTCTTCTGTTGTATTAGGAGACGACGCGATGAGAGAGAAACTTGATGATGATGATGATGTTTATAAAGAATTAGTATATATATCAAAGCGTTGATTTTGCGTTGCGCTTTGTGTTTTTGTGTCGTCAAATCCACTTTTTTTTTCTCATGCAGCTTTTCCGAGACGAAATTAATTGTAGAGTTTAGAGTTCGCCAAATGGAAAATGTAAGAAGTGAACGAGAAAAACAGAGTTGGGGAATAGCTCACGAATCGTTCTTTCAAAGTGCTCGTTTACCCGAGAGATCGTTCGTTCTGCGTAGTAATAAGTCCACCGCGAACAACGAAAGCTTTACGTAGTACAGCACCACTGCGAGTACTTTTGAGTGAATGTGCACACCAATTCCTCCTAGGCACACACACACGCAATAAAAGTGAACACCACGTGTCGCCGTCGCGTTCGAATCACACAAAACTTCATCCGTCTGCTCCTCTCATCAGATTTAATGGTATTCTTTTCGTCGTCTCCCAGGTCTGCCCATTTCCAGGCTTGCAGTGTATTTGCAAATCGATCGAAGTGTTTTTTCGTGTCCCCCCCCTGCAGGGCAAATAAAATAATTTTTAGGGGGCGAGTTTTCCTCATTTTTCTCGCTGCTCGTTTCTGCATCGACAGAGGGAAGAAGAAGAAGAAGAAGAAGAAGAAGAAGAAGACAAAGAAGATACAAAGAGAACACATATAGCTTTTGTGTTCTGTTAAAATTGTTTTATCGCTGAAGAAAAGGTGCGCCGACTCATATCGTCGTTCGACATCATTTGTTGATGGTGGAAAATCTTCTCGTCCGTTGAACGATTTGTTCTCGATATCGTTCTGTAGGACTGTTTCGATGTAGAGCTGTAGCGCTCTGAGTGCTATCATCTCTCTCTCTCTCTCTTTATCTATTTATCATCTCTGCGCGCGCGTGTATCTTCTCCCTCCTCTCTTGCGCGCGTGCGGCGAGATGTAACTCAGATTTGAGCATCATCACACGCGGCACTTTGTCCTCGCATTAGCATTATTGACTCGACACGAGACAAAAAAGCAACAAATCTATCTCTCGCGTCTTTTTTTTTTGGCTCCGCTCTATATGGCATACATAGGCTCTCTCTCTCTCTCTGACCCGGCGAAAAAAAAACGCATTTCTCTCTTCATGTGATCACACTTTATTGACATGATGTCGACAAAAAAAACAAAAAAAGACAGAACTGAAGTAAAATACGAGCGCGCGCGGTTGTGCGGTAACGATGATGAACGAAAGAGCGAGAGGTCGAAAAGAAGAATCGTCGCGTCGTCGTCGTCGTTCATGTCGTCATTCGTTTTCGTTCACCGCGTGCTTTTTCGCGACGCTCGCGTGCTTGATTCAGCTTCCAAATTCCATCGAAGCCGGTTGGAAAAGAAATCGCGATGGCACGGCTTGTACCAGCTGGCTAACAGCGACTGGTCAATCATCTGCCAGTTACGAGTCGGAGTGCGCTGGTAAAACTTGGGAATATCGAAACATTTGGTGGGGTACGAAAGAAAACTACTACTACACGTATGGTAGTTGCTCGCGTACCTGCGGAGGTGGAACGAAGGCGCGATATAAAAAGTATGACTATTACAGAATCACCAGCTGCTCCACGAAAGACAACAGAATTGCTAGTTGCGGTTTTGCGTATGAAACAGGAGGAATCACACAAAGCCAGGATACTGTATCTTGTAATTCTCATACGTGTCCTCCTCCACCGTCACCGCCGTCGCCACCACCGCTGCCTCCGCCGTCGCCACCACCGCCGGGAAGCAACGGTGTGCCGACGGTTGCTATTGGCGTGCAAGCGGTACAAGTAACGGATCGCGAGTTTGATTTTCAAATCACCGTCTCAGATAACGACTGTTCAGACGTGACGAACTGCTTGGGAACCCCTTCCCTTGTCAATGCAAATACAGCAAAAGGTTTGCAATGCGACGCCTACGTTGCGTCGAGTTCTACGGATACTTCGTGCACGCACGCTACTTCGAGCGATTATTTGCCGTGTAAAAAGTGGACGAATTTTTACGACTCTACGAAAGGGGACGATTATAAGTTTACCCTGACGATGACTGATGCGAGTAACGAGTTAGTGACTGGAACGTACCAAATCAAGTACGAATGCTATTGGTTGATGGCTGACGGCGTCACGAAAGCTCCCGACACCACCACTGGAGAACAAACGTTGCACGAATTCGTCGTCGAAGAAGGGTGCTCGGACTGGTTGAGTCTTTCAACGGTTCCTTTGGAAAAATCTTTTTTGTTATCTTCGCCTGATTTTCTTTCGATTACCGACTGTGATACCGTAGATTACGTCAAAGAAATGGTGTTTCGAAAGTACGATACGAATCCGCGCGACGGGAAGCTCAGTTACGACGAAATTCAGGACGCGTTTTTGAGACACGACGCCGACTTTTCGCATTTAACGAATGAAATCGGCGAAAGTGGGTACAGCGATCTCACATTGAGCGACATCATGAACAGCGACGCGTTGCCGTTTAAGTGCTACGAGAAAGCTGTGACTGGCTCGAGTGATGTGTACATGACTTCTATCACGTACCCGGATTTAAGCACAGACGCTGGTTCAACGTCGACGACTTTGAATAGTTGCGCGGCGGCAAAAGAGCTCGTCACCGTCAAGTGGGCGTACAACACTCCGCCCGTCGACAACTCTGATTACATGTGTGTGTATTCTGATGCTCGCTTATTCGCAAAGTACGTTGGTTCTGATACAGGAGGTATCCCAACATCACTCACTGACTCGAGACCTTCAATGGGAACCGGAGACAGCGAAGTGACTTTGATCGCGCACTTCTTGTTTGACGACGACATGTCGAATTCGGCTAGTGTGGACGATACTACGACAACTTTAACTGGATACGATTCATTCGAGACGTGCGGCGATGGCGTCAAGTGTTTGAAAATGTCGACATCATCATCTGGCTATGAGTTTGCCAACACAAACGAGATGGCCAACAGCGCGATCATGACGTGGATCTATCGAAGTAGTAGTGATACGGGGAATGCGGATGTCATCTACTCAACATCAGTAACCGGCAGTTCGTGCAAGAAAGAAATCCACTTTACGCTGGGAACAGATGCGACATTGAGCGGCGGTCTCGTCATTTCAGACAACAGCAATGGAGGTTGCACTCAGACGTGCGGTGGCGGAACCGGTCTCTGCGAAATCTCGTCTGCAACGGCGCTGTCGACGAACTCGTGGCATCACGTTGCGATGGTTTCCAACAATATTTATGGTTTGACGATTTACAAAAATGGTGTGTCTGCTGCGACTATGGTTGCGGGCGATTGGACGAATACTCTGATGGATTTACCTTTCGGAATGACTTCGAAGACGAAAACTTTATTCAACTCCGCCTACGCGTCGAGTTCGTACGTCTACGACGACGCTCGCATTTACAGCGGATTCGTTCATGAATTACACATTTCTTCTATATACAGTTGCGGAAGGGGCGAGTTGTGCGCGAACAGAGCGTACGCATCGCCGCAATCTCGAAGAATCTATTGCGTCGTTTTGAACTACGCGGTTGCGACCCAAGCGACGAGTGGTTTTACACCCCCTTGCGTCACGGGTTTATTCTATAACGGTTTGGCGATTGATTTAACCACGTCTGCGTCTACGAAAGGGGTTACTTTTCAGTTCAGAGACACGGCGTTGGGAGAGAGCTCTTTTGAAGTTCTTCGCAGGCAAGTTGTGGACGGCAGCGCAGTTGGAACGTACGAGTCGATTGTTTTGATCGATTCCGATATCAGCGGTTGCGCCTCATCGTTCAATTCCATGACTTTTGCGGACTACGAAGCTGCGAAGGTTCCTGGTGACGTTTGGGAATACGCCATTCGTACGAAATACCCGACGGATTCTGCTTTGAACATCGATTCGGACGCGTTCACGTTTACGGTGCCTTGGTACGGCGTGGTCGAGGGCGAAATTTTGGCAGGCGAATCGGACGTCGCGGTGCCAAACGTGCGCGTTTGTTCGCGGCTCAAATCCTCGACAACGAGCTCTGATACGTCTGTCGGTACCGTGTCAGATGCAGAAAGTCCGAGTTTAGCTTCATATACGTACGTCGTGCACTCGAACAGCGATCGAATCAGTGACGCTTACAAGGTCACGGACACTCAAACCGGCACCTCCGTCGAGCTCGACAATGCGGAACATTTGAAGATTGATTTGAATATTTTCTCGTCAGTTTCGTCTGTGAGCGTGTGCGTCGCGAGCACAACAGATTTAACGACGGCGCCTGAGTTTATTGTTCGAGTCATGGATTACGACGATCCCGACGACGCGGGGAATACCGGGAATATGTGCATCGAAGACGAGATATCTTCAGTCGCGGATGGAAACGTGTGCATTAAATACTCGTGCGTCGGAACACACATCTCCAGTTTTTCTGGACAATATATCACCGTACTTTCCGGCGAAAGTTCGACTCAATCCATCGCCGAAGTCTTCGTTACGGGTTCGGAAATCACGTGTCCTTATTCAGGTTTTTCGGACGACGACGGCAATTTCGAGATTGAAATTACGGAAGAATCGGGAGCGACTTCGAAAAACGCAAAAGTTGGCGTCATGGCGTTCAAGACGGTCGTTTTTGATCGAAGCGACAGCACTCTTTTTCAGACTGTGGCCAACGAAACGGACACTTCTATCGTCGGGCCGGATGCTGTTTTGATCGCGCTCGAATACGATGCGACTGGTTTAACCGCATCGTTAGGTAGTACCTCTGCTCTTGGTAACGGATTATACTCACCGCCTGACTTTTTTGTCAACACCATGATGTTTGAGTATCTCCCTTCGTCCATCTCCGGAACCACTCTCAAAGACACATCTTCCTCGGATGTTTCCATCGGGGACGCGTTTATGAACTCCTGGGGTTGTTTCAGCGGATCGACTACAAGTGCATTCAAGAGTACGTGTAACAAAAAAGTATATACTTCATACGTCATTCAGACCCCTAAAGTCGATTTACGGACATTTGATGGTTTAACGTTTGAAATGTATGCGAAATTCACCAGCCGTACTAACAACCAATGGCTTTTTGGACACGGAAAAGCCTCGACGAGTCAAGGTTTGCATATCGGAGTCGAATGGACACAAGGATTAATGTTTGGTCTCAATAACAATGATCTCTATAGTGGCTGGAATCCGGAATTGGACACGTGGTACCATCTGGTGTTCACCTACGAAAACTCAGGCTCGTACACGAAAAGTATCTACGTCGACGGAGAACTTAAAGCGACTGGACCTGGAAGTGCGTATGCGTACAGCGGATCGAATAAGCAATTACTCATTGGTAGAAACTACGGACCAGATTCAAGTAGATTTTATGGATTCTATGGTGAAATTGAGTACGCGAGAGGATACACAGAAGCGCTGAGCGCTAGTGACGTTGCATATCTTTACGACCCAAGTCAGCCTACATCATCGAGCCCTCCGCCACCACCAAGTCCGCCACCATCGAGCCCTCCGCCACCAAACCCGCCGCCAAGTCCGCCACCACCGAGCCCTTCGCCACC
>Ga0255757_10001293_pt1 | contig 24463 bp, 20 predicted proteins | sample 071ome_27_FD_179957 | JGI IMG/M metagenome (GOLD analysis project Ga0255757, IMG submission 179957) | Coastal salt marsh microbial communities from the Groves Creek Marsh, Skidaway Island, Georgia - 071409AT metaG (version 2) | ecosystem: Environmental > Aquatic > Marine > Intertidal zone >...
GAGTGGAATCGACATCGATCGTCTGGTGCGCTTGGCCGAGAATGCCGATGCGGCGGGCATCGATCGGGTCGTGGTGTCGGATCACGTGGTGTTCGGGAACGATCTCGAGGCGTATGCCGATCCGCGAATCGGCGGGATCGAGGGTGGGAAGCAACCCACCGGCCCTGACGGTTGGTGGCTCGAACCGCTCGCCCTGCTCACGTATGTGGCCGCCCGCACACAGAAGATCCGGCTGGGTACGTCGATTCTGCTGGCCGCACTGCGGCGGCCGATCGTTCTGGCCAAACAGTTGTCGACCATCGACGTCATGTCGAACGGTCGACTCGACATCGGGGTCGGTGTGGGCTGGCAACGCGAGGAGTACACGGCGAGCGACCTCGATTTCGCGGGTCGAGGCGGCCATCTCGATCGGACACTCGGAGCTTTGAGGGCGGCCTGGTCGGGTTCGATGGACTGGGATGGACCGGCTGGATCCACTGAGATCCATCAGTATCCGCAACCCGCACAGACCGGGAAGGACGGCGTACCGCGTATTCCGCTCTGGATTGCTGGTACGAGTAGGGCGCGCACGATCGAGCGAATTGTGCGTTTCGGCGACGGCTGGATTCCGTGGGGTCCCGACATCGCCGAGCCAGCCGGTGGCATCTCAGCGATCACGAGGGCACTCGACGAGGCCGGTCGACAGTCAGATGATCTGCGCGTGGAGACCCGGGTGGGCGTTCCCGGGTTCCGTAGCGGCACACCAGAGTGGAGTGTGTTGCGATCCGAGGCTGCACGACTGACCGATGCCGGCGTGACCGATCTTCGACTCGATCACGTGAACGTCGAGTCCTCCGGCCACGAACTCGACGTCTTGTCGCGAGCCGTCGCCGAAGTCGCCGAGTCCTAACGGCGGACAGCGAGAATCGGGCCGGTGTGGCACCGAGAGTTACCATGCGCTCATGTCGGGAGGGGGCGTGTTCGAAACGATCGGTGTCATGCTGCGGCATCAGTGCGCGAAGTACTCGTCGAAGACCGCTCTCGCCTTTCGTGGAGACGAGTGGACGTACGGAGAGCTGGAGAGCAACCTTCGAGAGGTGGGCAAGTCGGCTCTGAACCTCGGATTTCGATGTGACGATCGCTTCGTTATTTGGGCTCCCAACAGCCCGAGGTGGATCTTTGCCGCGCTCGGTTGCGTGAGCGTCGGCGGGGTCATGGTCCCGATCAACACTCGTTTCAAGACGTTGGAAGCCCAAGACATCATCGAGCGAGTTCGACCCAGTCTCCTCTTCATCACGCGCGCTTTCCTCGAGCGCGATTACTTGGCTGAACTTCGAGAAGCGAATCCGCGACTTCTCGACGGGATTCAGGTCGTCGTACTCGACGGCGAAGCCGACGACGGCGATCTGACCTGGGAATCGTTCATCGACAGTGGTCGAGTCGTTTCCGATTCGGATCACGAGGCGGCGGTCGATTCGGTGGCACCGACCACGGTGTCAGACATCTTCTTCACCTCCGGAACCACTGGTCGACCGAAGGGTGTGATGACGTCGCATTCGCAGAACATACGAGTCTTCGACGTGTGGGCCGAGTGTGTCGGACTCGTCGAGAGCGATCGCTACCTCATCGTCAACCCTCTCTTCCATACCTTCGGCTATAAGGCCGGCGTACTCTCTTCGATTCTGCGGGGTGTCACGATGGTTCCGCTCCCCACCTTCGACGTGCAGGAGGTGATGCAGCTCATCGAGAGTGAGCGAATCACGGTGTTGCCGGGCGCCCCGACCGTGTATCTGACGATCCTCGCCTACGAAGGACGCGACAAGTTCGATTTGTCGTCTCTCCGAGTGGCAGTTACGGGAGCGGCGACCATCCCGGTCGAGATGATCCGACGAATGGCCTCCGAGCTGTCGTTCCAGAGCATCGTGACCGCCTACGGCCTGAGCGAGTCCACCGGAATGGTGAGCATCTGTCGACCGGGCGACCCGTACGAGCTGGTCGCCAACACGTCGGGGTGTGCGATTCCCGATGTCGAGGTCAAGCTGGTCGATGACGACGGAAAGTCGGTTCCCGTCGGCGAACCTGGTGAAATTTTGTGTCGGGGTTACAACGTGATGGTGGGTTATTACGAAGACGAAGCCGCCACACGAGAAGCGATCGACGCCGAAGGCTGGCTGCACACCGGCGACATCGGCATCATGGACGACAAGGGCTACTTGAAGATCACCGATCGCAAAAAGGACATGTTCATCGTCGGCGGCTTCAATGCCTACCCGGCCGAAATCGAGAACCTGATGCTCGCCCATCCGATGATCACCCAGGTCTCGGTGATCGGAGTTCCCGACGAGCGGATGGGTGAAGTCGGCTGTGCCTTCGTGGTGACTCGTCCGGATGGGCCGAGCCCGGAGGAGATCATCGCTTGGTGCCGTGACAATATGGCCAATTACAAGGCGCCTCGTTACGTGGAAGTCGTCGACGCCTTGCCACTGAATGCAGCTGGAAAAGTCTTAAAGCCAGTTCTCCGCGAGATGTTCTCAGCCAAGCAAATTGCGACGTAGGAGGTTGAACGACATGAGCCAACTCGATGACATGATCATCTCCGTCGACGATCACGTGATCGAGCCGGCGCATCTGTTCGAAACCTGGCTCCCTGAACCGGCGAAGAGAGAAGGAGTACACCCCCGGGTGGAGCGACGCCGCATGGGGGGAATGGTCTACCGCGGGGGCACCACCTACGAGATCGACTGGTCCGGAGACGGGCCCGAGTGCGATGTCTGGCTCTACGAAGACTTGGTCTTCCCACTCAAGCGCCATATCGCAGCCGTCGGCTTCGATCGTGACGACATGACACTGTCACCGATCACCTACGACGAGATGAGGCCCGGTTGTTTCGATCCGGTCGAGCGCTTGGCCGACATGGATGCCGACGGTGTGCAAACGTCGTTGTGTTTTCCGACCTTTCCAAGATTCTGCGGTCAGACGTTCGCCGAGGCGAAGGACAAGGACCTCGCTCTCGCCTGCGTCGAGGCGTACAACCGCTGGATGATCGAGGAGTGGTGCGGAAGTGCGGCCGGACGGCTGGTTCCTCTCGGGATCGTGCCTCTCTGGGACGCCGAACTCGCCGCCGGTGTGGTTCGGCGTAACGCTGCTGCAGGTTGCCATGCCGTGGCCTTCAGCGAGATCCCGGCGAAGCTCGGACTGCCGTCGATCCACACCGGCTACTGGGATCCGTTCTTCCAGGCCTGTGAAGAAACGGGAACCGTTGTGTGCATGCACATCGGATCGTCGAGCCAGATGCCCTCGACATCGGCTGATGCCCCGCCGGCTGTCGCAGCGACCCTCAGTTTCGGCAACGCGATGAGTTCGGTCACCGACTTCATGTTCTCGGGGGTGCTCGTACGCTTCCCATCCCTGAAGATCGCGTATAGCGAAGGACAGATCGGCTGGGTTCCTTACATCCTCGAACGAGCCGACGACGTGTGGGAGCAGCATCGGGCGTGGGGAGGAGTGGCCGACACCATCACCGAGCCACCGTCCCGCTTCTGGAAGTCGAACATCTTCGGCTGCTTCTTCCGTGATCCGCACGGAGTCGAGAATCTCGACAAGATCGGCGTGGACACCGTCACCTTCGAAACCGACTACCCGCACACCGACTCGACCTGGCCGCACAGCCGAAAGATCTTCGACGAGCAAACGTCGTTTTTGAGCCCAGATCTGAAATGGAAGCTGTTGCGGGGCAATGCGATTCGGATGCTCGGGCTGAGCGACGAGGGGTTGTGGGCGGGCTCTCGATGAGGCCTGCCGCCTCTAATCAGCTGCTCGACGGGCTACTCGTACTGGATTGTTCGATTCTCGGCCCGGGACTGGCCGGCGGCTTGTTGGCCGATTTCGGAGCGCGCGTGATCAAGGTCGAGTCGCTCGGTGGTGACGACATTCGCAGAGTCACGTGGCCGATCGTCCACGAGCAACGGACGGATGGTGAGGTGGAGTCGAACTCGCTCTTCCATCTGCACGTGAATCGTTCGAAGGAGTCGATGGCACTCGATCTCTCGACCCCCGAGGCGATCTTGGTGTTCGAAGATCTCGTGCGCCGGGCCGATGTGGTGATCGAAGGTATGCGACCTCGATTCCTGGAGAAGAAGGGTCTAACTTTCGAACGTCTAGTCGAACTCAATCCCAGGATCGTCGTGTGTTCGATCTCCGGATTCGGGACCGGAAGCCCGTACGAGAGGTTTCCCAGCCACGGTGTTGGTTTCGACGCCTGGTGTGGCGTCGTTCGTCCTGACATGGAGGATGACGGCTCTCTCGAAATACCCGATCAGGTGAACGTTGGCATGACCTTCGGGCCAGTTCTGGCGGTGACGACGGTGCTGGGTGCGGTGCTGCGAGCCCGAACTTCCGGCTCACCAGCTTTCATCGAGATTTCGCAATCCGATGCGGCTGCCTATTTCGACTGGTACCGCATCGAGACCGAGCAGGCATACCGGCGCCCATCCGACGAAGTGTCGGGAGTGGCCGCCGACGAAGGTCGACGGCGTGCTCCAGGACTCGCCGGTTTGCGGGGTGCAGTCCGTTATCAGTTTTACGAGACGGCCGACGGACATGTGCTCTTCATGGCGAGTGAACGCAAGTTCTGGCGCAACTTCTGCGAAGCGGTGGGACGCGTCGATCTGTTCGAGCGGTGGCCTGGGGCCGAACTCGGCGATCATGCGGTCGGGAACCGAGAACTGAAGGCCGAACTCCGCCTCCTCTTCGCGTCGCGAACGACGAGCGAGTGGCTGGAAGTGTCCGAACGCCACAACGTGCCCATCGTCCCGGCCAACTCGCACGATCGATTGTCGAGCGATCCTCAATTCAGGTCTCGGTTCACCTGGTTGCCAGCGGCCGATCTCGGCGCCGACCAGCTCGAAGTACCGGTCAGGCTCGACGGGGACAGGTTGCCCGAACCACGTCGGGCACCCCGGCATGGGCAGGACACCGGTCGGATCTTGGCCGAATTCTTGGGTTACGACCAGGAGCAGGTCAGAGCGTTGGAGGACGCTGGGGCAATACCACGAATGTCTTGAATCTTCTAAAGGATTAGGCCATGATGGCGGAGGACGGGTTTCTCATGAACGCCGTCGACGACCGAGCCGTTCGGGGGGACGAGTCATGGTGGCGGAAACGAAGGTTCACTCACCAGATGCACCGCGTGAAGGTGGGTACGCGACCTGGTCGCCCTCGATCACGCCGGGTATCGGGCTCGATCTGACCAACGCTCAGGCCCTCGCCATTTCGTTTCGCTGGTTGGCCCGAGAAGGTTTCGCCGAGAACCTCGCCGGGCACATCACCTGGCAGCGTCCGGGCACGAACTCGATGCTGATCAATCCGTGGGGACTCTGGTGGCGCGAACTCACGGCGAGCGATATCTGCGAAGTCGACGAGGACGGTCGTCTACTCAGCGGAAGATGGGACGTCACACCCGCATTCCACATCCACACCGAACTTCATCGCGTGCGACCCGATGCGCGGGTGGTCGTTCACAACCACCCCTACTACACGAGCCTTTTGGCGTGCATGGGCGAATTGCCGCGAATTGTGCACCAGACCGCCTCGATGTATTCAGGCGACATTGCTCTCGTCGACGAATACACCGGTGAAGTCGACACTGCCGACCTGGGGAGAGATCTGGCGGAAAGAATCGGTCCGGCCAACATCGTGATCTTGAAGAGCCATGGGGTTATCGTCATCGCCGACACGGTCGAGCGCGCCACCTACTTGTCCGCTTCTCTCGAAAGAGTCGCGCGTACCACGATCGACTTGATGAAGATTCGAGTCGAACTCGAAGGCCTAAATCCTCATCTTGTTGCTGGAATGAAGACGTCACTTCTCGAGCGGGGCGCCGACGTGTACTGGAGTGGATTGGTTCGTCAACTCGTCCGCGATGAGCCCGAAGTTCTGACGTAAGGAGCAGTCATGAAGAGTCTTGAAGAACTGCAGTCCGATCTGGCATTTACGAAGGCCTCGACAGGCGAAGCCAAGAAGGTCACCTTCCTTCCCGAACCCGAACGGGCCGAACGTCGCTACTTGGTCATCTCGGCCGATGACCACATTGTGGAGCCCCCCCATACGTTTGAGGGCCGGATTGCGTCGAAGTTCGGCGATCGCGTTCCTCGCGTGGTCGAGAAGGATGGCCATGAAATCTGGATGTACGACGGACGCGAGATCCCGAACGTCGGTTTCAACGCAGTCGTCGGACGGCCGGTCGAGGAGTACTCGTTCGAACCGGCCCGCTTCTCCGAGATGCGACGCGGGGCGTGGGACATCGATGCGCGCATCGCTGACATGAACCTCAACGGTGTGTATGCGTCGGTCAACTTTCCCTCGTTCCTTCCGGGGTTCGCCGGTCAACGCCTCCAGCTCGGCGTCGACCCGGAACTGGCTCGGGCGGCAGTCGATGCCTGGAACGATTGGCATCTCGACGAATGGGCCGGGAGGCATCCCGGACGCATGATTCCGTGTCAGATTCCGTGGTTGGCCGATCCTCACGTCGCGGCCGACCTGGTCCGACGGAACGCCGAGCGAGGGTTCAAGGCGATCACCTTCTCGGAGGCCCCCGACAAGCTCGGATTGCCGTCGATCCATTCGGGGCATTGGGATCCATTCATCGCAGCTTGTGCCGAGACCGGCACGGTCATCAATCTGCACATCGGGTCGTCGGGTCAGTCGCCGGCGACGTGCGACGATGCACCCCCCGATGTCGTTGGCGTTCTGTTCTTCGCCTATGCCATGCATGCCGCAGTCGACTGGCTGTATTCGATGTATCCCGTCAAGTATCCCGACCTCAAGATCTGCCTGTCGGAAGGCGGAATCGGATGGGTCGCCGGATTGATGGACCGACTCGATCACATGCTGTCGTACCACTCGATGTACGGGACGTGGAAGGGCGAACTGACTCCGGCCGAAGTTCTGAAAAGAAACTTCTGGTTCTGTGCAGTAGAGGATCCCTCGGCGTTCGTGCAGCTCGATCGGATCGGTGTCGAGAACGTGTTGCTCGAGTCCGACTATCCGCACTGCGACTCGACCTGGCCCAACACTCAGCGCATCGTCCACCAGGAGATCGGACATCTCCCGCCCGATGTGATCGAACGCGTCACATGGCGCAATGCTGCCGAGCTCTACGACCTCGACGTCCCGCAGTCGGTCATCGACGACCCTTCGAGCTTTTGACATGACTACGTCCCGCGCCGCTGTGCTCGTCGGACCGGGACGACTCGAGTACCAAGACATTCGACATTCACCAGCCCACGATCAGTGGGCCCTTCTGGCCGTCGAGTCCTGCGGATTGTGCGGAACAGACGCCGAGCAGTTCTCCGGGCACTTCACCGGCTCGATGTGGGGTGATCGACCTCTCATTCCCGGTCACGAGATCATCGGAGTGATCGAGCGGCTGTCCGAAGGATTGGCCGGCCAAGGACTGGCTGTCGGAGACCGGGTGGCTGTCGAACCCAACATCCCGTGCGGACGTTGCGATCTTTGCCTGAACGGCCGCTACGTCTCGTGTTCGGGCTGGCCAGTTCGCCCCTTCTCCCACGGATTCATTCCCACGACCGAAGCCCCCGGGCTATGGGGTGGCTACGCCGAGCACATGTACCTGCATCCCAACACGGTGGTGCATCGTGTCCCGGATGAGCTGACGGCCGGAGAGGCGTCGATCTTCAATGCGGTTGCCACTGGATTCGAGTGGGCGGTTCGGGCCCCGCGAATCAGCTTCGGGCAGTCGGTCCTCGTTCTTGGCGCTGGGCAACGTGGTCTGGCGTCTCTCGCTGCGTCCAAGGCGGCTGGAGCGGGTGTCGTGGCCATGACCGGCACGGCGAACGATCATCTCAGACTTCGGGCCGCCGAATCGCTAGGGGTTGATTTGGCCGTTCAGGTGGACTCCTCTGGAGCCGAAGACGAACTACTCGCCGTCACGCGAGGCGCCGGATTCGACATCGTGATCGACACCAGTGCCGGCGCCGTCGAGCCGATCGAGACCGCAGTTCGATTGGTGCGCGATCAGGGGACGATCGTTCTCGCCGGACTCAAGGGAGGTCGTCGGGCAGCACTCGACGTGGACAGCGCAGTGCTGAAGGGTGTGAACATGATCGGTGTGAGGTCGGCGTCCTTCGACGCCTACGAGCAGGCTCTGTCCTACCTTGCCGGAGACAGACGTCTGTGCGAGCTACGAACTCACGTCTACTCACTCGATCAGGCGGCCGATGCACTGGAGGCATTGTCATCGGCTCCTCCCGAGCGAATGTACGTCGGAATCGACGTTGTGAGCTGAATGTTGTCGATCGGAGAGGCCGTATGCGAATTGTGATCCTCGACGATTATCAGAACGTCGCTCTCGACATGGCCAACTGGTCGATGATTCGGGAGACGGCAACCGTCGAAGTTCTGACCGAGCACATCGATGACGCGGACGATCTCGTCGATCGGCTGCAGCACGCTCAGATCGTGGTGGCGATGAGAGAGCGCACCCGACTGTCGGCATCGGTGATCGATCGACTTCCCGAGCTCGAGCTCATCGTCACGACCGGGATGTCGAATGCTGCGATCGACATCGAACATGCGAAAAACCGAGGAGTGATCGTGTGCGGGACGGGCGGCTACGTCTCTCCGACCTCGGAGCTCACTGTCGGCCTGATTCTCGGAGTGGCCCGATCCCTGGTCTGGGAGAGTCAGGCGGTTGCGAGCGGTGGCTGGCAGACCCAGGTGGGTATCGAGCTTCGGGGAAAGACTTTGGGCCTCGTCGGATTGGGGCGAATCGGTTCCGAGGTCGCTCAAGTCGCGCTTGCTCTTGGGATGAACGTCGTGGCGTGGAGTCAGAACCTGGACGCCGATGTTGCGGCGAGCCGGGGAGTACGTGCCGTGTCGAAAGAAGAACTTTTCACCACTTCCGATGTGGTGTCCATTCATCTGGTTCTTTCCGAGCGTTCTCGAAGCATCGTCTCGCGACCCGAGTTCGAGCTGATGAAGACGGATGCAATCCTCGTGAACACGTCTAGGGGACCGATCGTCGACACCGATGCACTGGTGAAGGCGCTCGAATCGGAACGCATCGGTGGTGCGGGCCTCGACGTGTTCGACGACGAGCCCTTGGACGCGAGTCATCCCCTGCGGCGCCTCGCTTGCGAACACCCCCGGGTCGTTCTCACACCGCACATCGGATACGTGACGGATGGCCTCTACCGACAGTTCTACGAAGAGATCGTCGAAGACATCGTGGCCTGGCTCGACAATCGAGTCGTACGAGTTCTCAGCTGAGCACTGTCAGAGAGATTCGCTCATCACTCGTTCGCGGAGCTCACCTTTGGCCAATTTGCCGCCGCTCGAACGAGGAAGTTCGGGAACGATCGCCATTCCCTCGGGGATCAGTTCCACGGAGGTGCCACGTGCGACGAGGAACTCTTTCAACTGGTCGTGAGTGATCGGTGCAGCACCCGGGGCCAACTCGACGAAAACGAAAACTCGCTCGCCGAAGACTGAGTCGGGTTTGGCCACGGCGGCGGCCAGCGCCACGGCTGGATGCGAGGCCACCTCGTCCTCGACTTGAGGAGCGCTGATGTTCTTGCCACCCCGAATGATGATGTCGGATGTCCGGCCGGTGACCCGAAGAAGTCCGTCGTCGTCAATCGAGCAGATGTCCCCCATCAGCATCCACCCGTCGTCAGTGAACAACTGATTGTTCGCTTCTTCGTCGAGATAGCCGATGCAGGTGGCGGGACCTTTACAGGCCGGACGACCCGACCCGGTCGCAACCGTGCGGCCGGACTCATCGAACAGGCGGACCTGCATATCGGCTTCGACATAGCCCGCGGTTTCGAAGCGGACTCGGTTGGAATCGGTGAGCCGAGTGCCAGAGAGCACGCCGGTCTCATTAGATCCGTAGAACTGCAGGACTTTGCAGCCAGAGCGAGTCTCGAAGTCCATGGCTCGAGCGGCCGGGACGGCTTCGCCACCGGTGTACATCACACGGAGACTTGACAGATCAGCGAATTCGAACGACGGGTCGTTCAGCAGCATGAGGAACTGGGTACTCACGCAGCACAGAACGGAGACCTTCTTTTCGACGATCTGCTGGATCGCCTTCGGGGAATCGAACTTCTCGGTGACCAAGGTCGAACTTCCGAGGATGATGGGCGAGAAGTGGGCTGTCCACAATCCGAAACCGAAAGGCGCGGGAATCGCACCGAAGAAGATGTCGTCCGGGGTGAGGTCTCCGTTCCGCTCGGCGAGTTGGTGGAAATAGATCCATCGATTCTGGGTGTGGAGAACGCACTTGGGAAGACTCGTCGTACCCGACGTCGAGTTGATGAGAAACAAATCATCGGGTCTGATGGGATGCTGCGGCTCGAAGTTGGTCGAACCTTCTTCGGCATGTCCGTTGACGATGATTGGAGCATCCGGCTTGCTCTCGAGACGATCGACGAGCACGACGCGCTTGAGTTCGACGTCATAGGCTTTGAGTTCGGAGATCAGTCGGTCGGCGTCACGACCGCGAAAGTCGAAGGCGGTGGTGACGAGCGTGTCGGCACCTGTCACCGACAAAATATGGGCAATTTCGCGCAGACCGGCCCTCGAACCGATTCCGACGGTCACGAGGCCAGCCTTCTCGAGTCCGAGGAACACGGCGTGGATCGTGGCCGAGTCGGGGTAGTAGACGGCGACACGCCCACCTTCGGTGAGATGGGAATCCGTGAGAACGCTGGCGATTCGGTTCGATGCCCTGTGCAGCTCGGCCCAGGTCAATGAGCCGAATTCCGACCAGTAAGCGATCTTGTCGGGACGTTCGAGAGCGTGTCGACGAACATGATCAGCGAGAGTGACGTCCCCCCACCAGCCATTGTCTCGGTAGAAGCGAGCGAGATCGGGATCGACAGCGTTTCTGAAGATCACGTTTCCCCCCATCTGGCGATCCCCCAATATGGCCCCCACGGTGATCGAGAGGGAAGCCACTCGGATGTGGTGGACATCATATCTTCTAAATGATTATTGTGAAGAAGGTCCTGGGGTCGCTCATCACGCGCTGGGACGAGCCAGGGGGGAGCGCATGGCGGAATCGAACGGGGGGGATGCTCGTCCGGCGGGCGACACGAACGACAAGATCGTCGCTCGGGGTGTCGAGAGGTACTTCGGTGGCCGGAAGGCGCAACGAATCCACGCGCTCGGACCACTCGACATCACCGTGAAGGACGGAGAGTTCGTCTGCATCGTCGGACCATCCGGATGTGGCAAGTCCACCTTTCTTCGCATGGTGGCCGGGCTAATTCGGCCGAGTGAAGGCGAAATCGAGTTCACCACTCGTCGCTCGGTGCAGCCGACTGCGATGGTCTTCCAGGATTATTCGATCTTTCCGTGGAAGCGGGTTCTCGACAACGCTCGCTACGGACTCGACATCCAAGGCGTCTCACGTAAAGAGGGCAACAAGATCGCCCTCAAGTACTTGGAGAAGCTCGGTCTCGCCGAACGAGCACGTTCGTGGCCCGACACTTTGTCGGGCGGCATGAAACAGCGAGTGGCGATCGCACGTGCTCTCACCATCGAACCCGAGATTCTGCTGATGGACGAACCTTTCGCAGCCCTTGATGCTCAAATGCGGCAAATTCTCCAAGACGAACTGCTCGAACTGTGGCAGGCCGATCGTCGCACCGTTCTTTTCATTACCCACAGTCTTGAAGAGGCGGTCCTACTAGGCGATCGTGTCCTCGTGATGTCGGCCCGTCCGGGAAAAATTATTGCCGACATCGAGATTCCCTTCGAGCGACCTCGACGGGCCGAAGTTCGCGAGAGCCCCGAGTTCGCGAACGTCACGGCGCAGTTGTGGCGCCTGCTTCGAGACGAAGTCGAGAAGTCGAGGTCCAGTTCGGGATCGGAAGTTGTGGAATTGGTCGACGTGAACGAGGGGAGAACTGATGGCGACTGACAACTCTTCTCTTCGAGTCGAGCGGCGAGTTCCGCGGCAAGCCGACCGGGATCCGGCCGGGTTCCTTCGTAAAAGACGGATCGTCGAGACGACCTTGGCGATCGCCTTTCCGGTTCTTCTCCTCCTTTTGTGGCAGGTCGCCGGAAGTCGAGAGTGGATCGATCGACGGTTCTATCCACCCCCGAGTGACATCATCGGGGAGATCCAGAGGACCTTCCAGGACAATCCGAAGGGCAACTGGTGGGTTCACATCTGGGTGAGCGTCAAGAGAATGCTCTGGGGCTATGGCTGGGGAGTCCTGGCCGGACTGGCCTTGGGTGTCGGCATGGGAATGTCGCGCAAATTGCGTGCAACTCTCGAACCCACGCTGAATGCCCTCTACACAGTTCCAAAGCTGGCGTTGATCGGCATCTTCCTGATCGTGCTGGGCTTCGACGACAAGCCTCTGATCGCTGTCATCGCCGTCACCGTGTTCTTCTTCGTGTGGATGCAGTCGATGCACGCCGTAATGACTGTCCCCGAACAACTTCGTGAGACGGCAAAATCGTTCGAAAGCGGGCGTATTCAGTTGTTCCGTCATGTGATCTTTCCGGCGTCACTTCCCGAGATCTTCCTCGGCCTGCGGGTGTCGGCCGGTGTTGCCGTACTCACGTTGATCGGTGCCGAATTCGTCTATGCCCCTGGTCTCGAGGGCATCGGCTATCGAATCAACAATGCTAGAACGGTCTTCGACCCGCTCCAGGCGTACGTCGGACTGTTCGTCGCCGCAATCCTCGGCGCAATCTTCGTGTCGATCATCAAGTTGATCGGCAAATTGGTCGCTCCATGGGCATCGGACGATCGGACGGTTCTCTGAGAACCTTTCGATCACCGGGCACATGGTGACGAGATCCCACGACAAAAGGAGAGGGGAGACATTGAAAACAAGTATCAGCAAGAAGATTCTTGCGTTGACCACCGCATCGGCGTTCGTCCTGATCGCTGCCTGCGGAGGTGACGACGGAGGATCGAGCGAGCCAGCCGAGACCGCTGCTCCGGCCGAAACCACTGCGGCTCCGGAGGCGTCCGACGCACCGGAGGCAACAGAAGCCCCGGCTGAAGGCGGTTTCGTCGAAGGTTGTGGGCCTGAGTCGGTGACCGATCCCTCGATCATCGATCCGAGCCGCCAGGTCGCGCGTTGTGAGCCGGGCTATCCGTTGCCTCAGCCGTTGGCCGAGCGTCAGAAGATCGTCATCGGTTCGTCGTTCCGACTCGAGTTCAACTCCCCGCTGCTTCTCGCAATCAGCCAGGGTGAATTCGACAAGGAGAACATCGATGTCGAGTTCATCAACTTGAAGTACTCCGACGCTATTCCGCAGATGGCAACTGGTGACGTAGACGTCGCAGTTGGCGGAATCGAGTTGGCGCTCTTCAACGCAGGCAATCTCGACCTTCCAGTACGCATGACATTGGGCAACTACTACCCGCCCTTTGCTGGCAACTACGACGAGGCTCAAACGGGTCTGTGGTGTCGTCGCGACGCGTTCTCGAACCCGGATGATCCGGATCTTCTCGAGACTGCGAACGTCAAGTGGTCGTCGTCGGTCGGCAAGGGTTCGGTCTCGGTGTACTACAGCATTGCCGAGATCGAGCGTCGTACCGGCCAGGATCTCGATGTCACCAACACGGTCATCGAGGCTATTCCGAACGCCGACGCGTTGACCGCCCTCACGAACAACGCCGTTCAGTGTGCGGTGCTTCTCGACCCGTTCTGGCTTGAGATCGCCGATGATCCCGCTTACTTCCTGGCCGCAAGCCAGACCCCGGGTGAGCCCCTTGGCCAGTACTCGTTTGGTAAGCGTTTGTTGGAGAACCGCGAACTCGGCGTGGCCGTGGCTCGTGCCTTCATCCGCTCGGTGAACACCTACTACCAGGGCGACTACCACCAGGACGACGCCGTCATGGACCTCATCTCGAAGGAAATCGACCGTCCGGTCGATGACCTCCGCAAGGTTCCGGGTCTGGTCATGGACTGGGAGATCCGTGAGGGTACGACCGATCGAGTCCAGCAGCTGTTCATCGACAGCGGAACGATCACCGACTACTCGTCTCCGGTTCCGGAGGAGAAGATCGTCGATCGCTCCTTCTACCTGGAAGCAGTCGGCGCTCTCTGATTCTCCCCCTAGGAGAAATTGAAGAAGGGTGAGTGGTGTCTCGTGGACACACCGCTCACCCTTCTTTGCGTCTCAGGTGGCCAGGGTGTCGAGTACGACGGCTCGACCGTCTCGCATGATACGAAGCGGATTGATCTCAACACTGCGAAACCTGTCCCGATTGTCGGTCACGAATCGGGAGAAGCCGTGCAACGCGTCGAGCAGGCTCGAGTCGCCGCCTTCGACCTGCGCGAGGAAAGTGGCGACGAAGCCATGATTCCGCAGGCCACTGAGCGCTGACCGGACGTCGGAGTCGCTGAAAGGGGGAATCAGATAGCAGACGTCGGACACCAGCTCGGCGTGAGTCCCGCCGATTCCGACGACGATCGCCAATCCGACCTCGGGATCTTCGACTGATCCGACGAGAAGATCGAGACCGTCTCCGAGTTGTTCGGCGACGAGGAGTGACGGAGACGATTCGTCGAGTTGGTGGAGCCGGGTGAGTACTCGCTTGCTGGCCGTCCGAACTTGGCCGCCTTCGTATAGGTCGAGGGCGACAAGACCCTCGGACATCTTGTGTTGAACGGTATTCGACAACCCCTTCACCACCACGGGTAAGCCGATCGTCTCCGCTGCATCGACGGCGTCCTCGGCGGACTGGACCCGGCGTTCTGCGGGGCCGAAGAGTCCGTAGGGACGCAACAAGTTTCGAGATTCGAATTCGTCGAGAGGCGTGATGTCGGTACTAGTCGGAGCAAGGGGCTCGAAGACCGTTCCCTCGGAGACCTGATCCCGAAGTCCTTCGTGGAATCGCATCCAGGATTGGACAGCAACCAGGCAATGGCGGAACGAGCGGAAGAAGTGCAGTCGGGGTGCATCATCGAGAATCTCTCGAACTTCCTGATTCTCGACCAGGGGACTGCACCAGACCACACAGATCGGTTTGCTGGTCTCGCCCGACAACAGGGCGAGATCTCGAAGGAACTTGGTGGAGAGGGGAGGAAACGGGGCCGCCAGTGGGCAGACGAGCACTCCGACCCCGTCATCGGCGACGATCGATCGAAGGATCTCGATGCCGCGTTCGTCTCCCAATGGATGGCCTCCCGTGTCGACCGGGTTGTCGACCTTGAGCGGCTCGGGTATTCGTCGACGCAGATCGAGGACGGTCTCGTCTCGGAATGTGGCGAGGGGCAGATCGAAGGAGTCGATCAAGTCGGCCGAGTAGGCACTCGTACCTCCCGAGATCGAGACGACCGCAACTCCGCCGACGGTGTGCGGGTCGGCACGCAGCATGAAACGAGTCGTATCGGTCCATTCCTCGAGGGTCTCGAGTCTGATGATCCCGAACTTGCTGAAGAAAGCATCGATGATCTCGGTCGATCCGGCAAGTTTGCCGGTGTGAGTGAGGGCGGTTCTCTTGCCAGCGTCACTCGATCCAGACTTGACCACAAGGATCGGAATTTCGGCTCGTTGGGCTTGCGCTGCGGCGTCGACGAAGGTTGGTAGATCGGTGATGGCTTCCAGATACATCGCAATGGCGCCGATGTTCGGCTGACTCACGAACCACCGCATGAAGTCTCCCGACGTCAGATCGGCTTCGTTGCCGGTGGGCGCCCAGTAGGAGACCGGGACTCCGAGTTCCTGAAGCAGATAGATCGGTCGACCCTGATGTCCACTCTGGGTGATGAGGGCGACCGACTTGCCGTCGAGATCGTCGCGGAACGTTTCGAACGTGTTGAGATTTGTGTTGGGTCCGATCAGACGAGTGGGTGACCCGGCGACGATTGTCCGAAGCTCGTTCTGTTTCTCGAGTCCCTCGGGACCGGCTTCGGCGTATCCGGATGCGAACACGACGGCGAAATCGACTCCCAGTGCGACGGCCTCACGCAAGACGGGAACAGGGTCGCCGGTCAGGATCGCCGTGACGTTTGGACGAATCGGCAGAGAGGTGAGCGACTCGAAGCACGGTATCCCGTCGATACTCGAACGTGTCGGATTCACTGGGAACACTTGGGCTCCCTGTCGAAGCGCCCAATTCTTGATGAGGTTCCAGTAGGTGCGGTTGGGGGAGCCTTCCCGATCGGACGCGCCGACGACGGCGAAGCTCTCAGGGTGAAAGAAGAGTCGAAGGTCGGCGGGTTCGTGCGGGCTGGGCATCGTCGTCACGTCTGGTTGAACCAATCCCATTTCCAAGGTGTGATGGGAAGAAAAGGACTGTCGAGCACGATCTGCTCGAGCGACGCGAGATTCGATGGAGGCGCGGCGCGGGTTTCGCGGATGCTTCGAATTGTTTGCTCGACCTCGCCATCCAGGAAATGCACGTGAATACGGACAGCTTCGTATGGTTGTTCATTGCCGTGATTTCCGGCGTAGTGGGCCAGTGATGCGAACGTCCAGCAGCCGGCCACTCCCTCGAGATGTGTGACGCGAGGAATCTCGATGGAGTCGTACCAGGAGAAGAGTCGATTCAGTTCCCGGTTCGAGCCCGAAGCGCGCGAGACCTGGACGAGCAACCCTGTTTGCGGGCGAAAGGGGAGGGCTTCGGGCGCAACGAGTGCCGATGGGTTGGCGTAGCCCTTGACGGGGACGAAGAACCCCATCCAGCGATCGGTCCATCCGATCTCTGGTCGCCGACCCCAATGAAAACTGCGGGCGGCCAGGTCGTTCCAGTTGGCCACCGACTCTTCGACGGGATCGGAGAACCAGTACATCGTCATGTACTGGGAGTCCTGAGGACCGAAGTCGGCGGCCAGTCCGGCGATTCCCCCGGGAGGTTCAGGTATCTCGTCGACATTCGGGCCGGACAACTCGACGCAGCGCGGTGTGCGAACCCAACGTTCGCCGAAGACGACACCGTCGAGCGCTCGGTTCTCGGGCAAATGATCGAGTTGATGCCACTCGGAGTAGGCCCGGTGCATCGACTGATCGGACATGGCCGAGAACGAGAAGAAAGCACGGGCCGGCGAGACGATGTTCATGGTGAACTCCTATTTGATGCGATCCCAGACCATGCCAGGATCGTCGCAGTCGTCGAACCACGTGATCGGGTTGACCCCGGCCACGTGTCCTCGCAGCCCCTTGTAGGTGTTGTAGCCGACGAGCTTTCGAAGTCGAGGATCGAAGGTGGCGACTGTTCGACGGTCGAGGCCGAACATCAGGTTCTCTTCTTGCCGAATCCAGCCGGCGCAGAAATTGCAGATGATTCCCATGCGAATGGAGTCAGAGGTGTTGGCGCTTCCTCCATGCCAGATCGAGCCGTTGTACACGAGAATGCTTCCCGCACTCATCTCGACAGTGATCGTGTCGGTGTCGTCGTCACTCGTGGGTCGACGATCGAAGGCATGCGAGCCAGGGACCACCCGCGTACCGCCGTTCTCCTTCGTGAAGTCGGTGAGGGCGAGGATGCCGAGAATTGCGAGCGGTCGATGGGGACGCGGGAGCGGAATTCCGGCGTCGTCAGCGTGAATCGGTTGTGGCGACTGCCCGGGATACGTGACGAAGCCCGTGAGGGAGGAGAGAAGAAAGTCTGGACCGAGCGCAGTTTCGGCGGCGGCATACAACGGGTCGATGAGGGGAACTTCGTCGAACGGGGAGCCATGGCTCAACAAGTTGAAAAGGCGTCGACTTTCGGTACCGAGAAAGACGTTCGAGCCCCGGGGGGTCTCGGCGAGATCCATCGCCGAGAGGAGAGCGTGATTCAGGCGATCGACAGCATCGGATGAGACGACATCGGGGACGATGGTGAAGCCCTGGCTCTCGATGTCACTCAGATGAGCCGCGTCCACAGCCAAATCTTATCCCTCTGACCAGAGGACGACCCAGAAGGTGGCGAGGTCAGTCGGTGAGCTGTTCGTCGCCGAGTCCGACCAGTCCGAGTTGTTCGTCGACGGAGTAGACGGGCGCCCACTGCAGATGGCGAGAAGCTTCGAGGAAGGCTTTCTCGACGTCGCCCTCTTCGAGGATCGAGATCAACACTTCGTGATCCTCGAGTCCTTGCTGGCGATATGCAAGGTCGGGGAATTGCCGCGTTTCTTCCGAACGCGCTGCCCACTCGCGCGCTCGAGATGACCACACGGCCTCCAGAGCGCCGACCAAGAGCGTCAGCGAAAAGTTGCCGCATTCGGTGACCAGTATTTCGTGGAAGCGCCGGGAGGCAACGGTGAAAGCCTGGACGTCTTCGATCACGCTCGCTGCATGATCGTGCGAGTCGCGCAGCAGCGGAAGAAGGGTCTTGTGTCGATCCTCGCGGGCGGCACAGAGAGCGACGCATTGAGGCTCGAGAAGATTAAGAGCGGTCGACAGGTCGGGCGTCGACACGTTCTGTGAATCGAGAACCAAACCGAGGGTCTGCGCAACCATGTGGAGGCTCGGGCGGTGAACCACCGCTCCACCGAGCTTCCCGCGTCGGATGGAGATCAGTCCCTCCGACTCGAGAACTCGCAATGCTTCTCGCAACGAAGGGCGAGACACGGCATACAGATCGAGGAGGTCGTCCTGACGTGGAAGGAAGGTTCCGTCGGCCAGTTTGCCGGCCACGATCTGGCGCCGAAGATCTGCTGCCACCATCTCGGCAGTCGACATTGGACGAAAGTTCGATTGTCCTCGGCCGTTTCGTCCGAGGCCGCTTCGGTCGGAATAGCCCCCCGATTCATCCCCCGTCGCCATTGTCTACCCCCTTGCAGAGAATAGCCATGTCGTCACCGTAGACCTAGAGAGCTGGAATTTTCGGCTAAGCGACTAGAGGCCGCGCGGTCGCAGGACGCGCTCGGCTACGGCGGCGATCCAGTCGACGGTGAGCGCTAGAAGGGCCACCATCGCCGCACCCGTGAACGTGGTGAGGTCTCTTTGAAGTTTCAATCCTGAGTTGATCGTTTCACCCAGTCCGCCGCCGCCAATGAGAAAGGCCAAAGCGGCCATACCCACGTTGATCACGAGCGCAGTGCGCACTCCGGCGAGAATCACCGGAACGGCGAGGGGAAGTTCGATCGAGACGAGAGCTCGCCGTCGCGACATTCCCATACCGCGGCCCGCTTCGATCACCGATTTGTCGACTTGATCGAGCCCCACCATCGTGTTGCGCAACACGGGCAGGATGGCGAAGATCGTGAAGGCGATGACGGCCGTCGAAAAGGTCGTGCCGAGCCAAGCTGCGAGAAGCACCAGTAGTCCATAGGCGGGGATGGCTTGTCCACTGTTGGCCACGGTGAGGACTGGACCGGCCAAGAACTTGAGCCGTGGCCGAGTGAGCAGAATCCCGAGCGGGATAGCGATGATCAGAACCCAGAATGTCGACCACATGGTCAGTTCGATGTGCCGTTGAAGCTGTGGCCACAATCTCTCCGACCACTGAAGCGCCGACGCTTCCGAGAAATCCTTCTCGGCACCGCCGACTCGAACCGCCAGCAATACGCCGGCAATCGCAATGACGACGGGCGCGACCATGAGGCCGACGTTGCCTCGAAGGAGTCGAAGTCCGGGTGCCATCAGGATGGAGTTCCCGTCGGTTGCGACTGTCCGTTCTCGTCTTCGTAATGCTTGCGGGCATTGGCTCGCAGTCGTCGGATCACGTCGGTGAGTGCTTCGATTTCGACCACCCCTTGCAGAGATCCGCGCTTGTCGATCACACAGGCACATCCGGCCATCGAGGTGAGCATGGCTTCCAAAGTGTCGTGCAGCGTCGCGTTGGGCTCGACTTTGGCTCGAACCGGATGTCCGAGATCCCGAAGTGGACGATCGGTGCGATCGAGGTGGCTGTCGTTCACCCACCGCAGCGGACGGTCCATGTCGTCGAGGACGAGGAGCCAACGCTGTGGGGCTTCGTCGAGCACTCGGCGGGCCTGAGCGTGGCCGGCATTGTGGCGGATCATGGGGTAGGGCGACAGCTCGAGGTCGCGAACTCGCTCGAAGCTGAGACCCTTCAGCGTCGATCCGGATCCGATGAAGTCATCGACGAAGTCGTCGACCGGATAAGCGAGGATGTGTTCAGGCTTGTCGAGCTGCGCGATCTGGCTGCTTTCTTTCAAGATGGCGATGCGGTCGCCCATCTTCATCGCTTCGTCGATGTCGTGAGTCACGAAGACGATGGTCTTTTTGAGTTCGCTCTGCAAACGTAGGAACTCGTTTTGCAGGCGGTCGCGGGTGATCGGATCGATGGCACCGAAGGGTTCGTCCATGAGGAGAACCTCAGGATCTGCTCCGAGTGCGCGCGCCACGCCGCAACGCTGGGCCTGACCGCCGGAGAGCTCTTTTGGATAACGATCGCGATAGACGTTCGGTTCGAGTCCGACCATGTCGAGCAGTTCATCCACGCGTGCACGGATTTTGTCTTTCTTCCATCCGAGCAAGCGCGGAACTGTCGCCACGTTGTCGGCGATCGTCATATGGGGAAAGAGACCGATCTGCTGGATGACGTATCCGATGCGTCGGCGCAGGAGGTCGGGATTCACTCCCGTTACGTCCTCGCCATCGAAGATGATGCGACCGTTGCTTGGTTCGATCATGCGGTTGATGAGGCGCAAAGTTGTGCTCTTCCCACATCCCGATGGTCCGACGAGGACCAGAACCTCACCTCGTGCGATGTCGAGACTCAGTTCGGCAACGGCAGGCGAGCTCTGTCCCGGATACACCTTCGACACTCGGTCGAGTCGGATCATTGGTTCAGTGGTGTCGGATTGATTCATGAGATCTCCTCGTGACGGGACGACAGAAGTCAGCGCACGCCGCGCGACGTGGTGAAGCGACCGATGGTCGACAGCACCAGATCGAGAGCGAGGGCGAGCAGGATCGTGAAAATGGTGCCGGTCCAGACCGACTCCATCGAGAGCGGAAGGCCGAGACGGCGCAGGCCGTCTTTGATGAAGATGCCGAGACCCGGACCGGCCACGAGGGTCGCGATGGCTGCGAAACCGGTGGTGATCAGGGTCGACACACGAATACCGGCCAGAATCACCGGCCAGGCCAGGGGCAGTTGAACGCGGATCAGACGCTGGGTGCCGTTCAGTCCCATGCCGCGTGCCGACTCGAGCACATTCGGGTCGACCTCTCGCAGCCCCGTGATGGTGTTGCGAAGAATTGGCAGGATCGCGTAGAGGAGGAGGGCGATGAAGGCGGGCTTGAAGCCGAGGCCGACGATCGGGATGAAGATCGTGAACAGGGCGAGTGACGGAATGGTGATGAGGATGCCGGCCACCCCGAGAGCGATGTTGCGGAGGGTGGCGTTGTTACGAACGGCGACTCCGACGGCAACCGACAGCACGGTGGCGACGATCATCACTTGGATCACGAGCATGAGGTGATCCCACGACGCACCCCAGACGTCGCTCCAGCGATCACCGACATACTCGAACCAGTTGGTGATGCCACTCATCGGTGTCCATCCTCGAGACGGATGGATGAGACGGTGCAGAACATGTCGTTCGAGGATAGGCACGCGATTCCGTGCGTTTCCTGTGACGAAAACGTTCGTGTCGTATTTGTGCAGGTCGTGTGTCGCGAAACGGTCACATCACAGAAATCGTGAGGAAACTGTGACATTCATATCTGCCTGCATCCTTGATGCACCGGAGCGATGCGATCAGAGGTCGGTGGATTCGGTGATCTGTTGCGTGAGCAACGCCATCTCCACAGCTCCGATCGCTGCTTCGTCGCCCTTGTTGTCGTGGCCCGGGCCTGATCGATCGATTGCCTGTTGATTGGTGTCGACGGTGAGTACTCCGAACATGATCGGAACACCGGTCTCGATCTGCGCGTTCTGGATACCACGGGCGCATTCACCGGCAACGAAATCGAAATGCGCGGTGTCGCCGCGGATCACAGCACCCAACGTGACGATGGCGTCGTAGTTGCCGGTACGAGCCATGGTGACCGCGGCCAACGGCACTTCGAAAGCGCCCGGCACCCACACCACGTCGATGTTGTCAGGATTGACCTGACAACGATCGAGACCACGTTTCGCTCCATCGAGGAGAGCGGTCGTGATGTGATCGTTGAAACGGCCACACACGATGCCGATGCTGAGGTGTGATCCGTCGAATGACGATGGACTCTGTTGGCTGTTGATGCGTGTCATCAGTTCTTCCCCTTCGCAGCCTCGATCGTCTCCGGCAGATCGATGAGATGGCCCATGCGGTCGCGCTTGGTCTTCAGGTAGTCGATGTTCTCGGGTGTGGTGTGGGCGCGCAGCGCGACTCGTTCGACGACCTCGAGCCCGTAACCGGCGATACCGCCGTACTTGGCCGGGTTGTTGGTCATGAGGCGTAGTTGGCGCACACCGAGATCATTGAGGATCTGCGCGCCGATGCCGTACTCACGGCTATCGACCGGCAGACCGAGCTCGGTGTTGGCATCGACGGTGTCGAGTCCGCCATCCTGCAGCGAGTAGGCACGAATCTTGTGGCCGATACCGATACCGCGTCCTTCGTGGCCTCGCAGGTACACCACGACACCACGACCTTCCTCGGCGATGATCTGCATAGCGGCGTGCAGTTGCGGACCGCAATCGCAGCGACGGCTCGAGAACACGTCGCCGGTGAGGCATTCGCTGTGCACGCGTGTGAGGACGGGTTCACCGTCATCGATGTCGCCGATGCTGAAAGCGAGGTGCTCGGTGTCGTCGAGGTGACTCTTGAAGGCGGTGCAGGTGAAAGTTCCCCATTCGGTGGGTACTTGCGCCTGGCCGATACGACTCACCAACTTCTCGTGAGTACGGCGATAACGGATGAGTTCGGCGATCGACGAAAGTAAGAGGCCGTGCTGCTTGCTGAACTCGATCAATTGCGGCAGGCGAGACATCGAGCCGTCTTCGTTGACGATCTCGCAGATGATGCCAGCCGGTTGAAGTCCGGCCATACGAGCGAGGTCGACGGCGGCTTCGGTATGACCGGCACGCTTCAACACACCACCTTCTCGGGCCCGTAGCGGGAAGATGTGACCGGGTCGGGCGAATCCTCCGAATCCAACGGTGGGATCGGCGAGGGCACGCAAGGTCGCGGCGCGGTCGGACGCGGAGATGCCAGTGCTGGTTCCTTCGATGAGATCGACAGACACTGTGAACGCCGTGCGATGGCTTTCGGTGTTGTGCTCGACCATGAGTGGAAGGCGTAGATCGTCACATCGTTCGCCAGTGAGGGGAGCGACTACGACACCTGATGTGTGTCGCACGATGAAGGCGATCTTCTCGGGAGTGGCGAACTCGGCCGCCATGATGAGATCGCCTTCGTTCTCGCGGTCTTCGTCGTCGACCATCACGACCATCTCGCCGCGGCCGATGGCGGCCACGACGTCAGCGATGGGGGCGAAGGGGGAGTTGCTCATGATCGCTCCTTCGGGTGTTCGCACGGGGAGTCGATCACCACTTCGATGTCGTCGCCGAGTGCACGCGTCGACACGAGTCGTCCACGCTGCAGATCGGCGATGGTTGCTGCGCCGTCTCCGGCGAAGAGGGGGGTGCCGTCGCTACCGCCCATGAAGGCCGGCGCGAGATGCAGCACGTAGCGATCGACCAGGCCCTCACGGTGGAACGAACCGGCAACCGTTGCGCCACCCTCCACCATGAGTTGCACGACTCCATCGGCGCCGAGCTGATCGAGAAGTTCGGGAAGGGGTCCGCTCCATTCAGTGCAGGGATGCACTTTGGCGTCGGCGGGTGCTGATCCGAGAACGATGCGTCGCGGCGACGGACCGTCGACCAGTCGCGTGGTGAGGCTCGGGTCGTCGGCCCGCACGGTCCCGGCACCGACGACGATTGCTTGGCTCTCGGCGCGCAACTGATGCGCAGCGCGGCGAGCGTCGTCGCCAGTGATCCACTGGCTCGTTCCATCAGCGGCGGCGGTGCGACCGTCGAGAGTGGCGGCGAGCTTGAGCACAACGAACGGGCGACCGGTGCGACGATGATGCAGATACGGGAGGAGTTGTTCGGTGGCAGCCCGTGCACCGCATCCCACGTCGACGGTGATTCCAGCCTCGCGAAGTCGCGCGAATCCGCTGCCGGCTACTTGCGGATCGGGATCAGTGAGAGCACTCACCACGCGTGACACTCCGGCGGCGATCAAAGCGTCGGTGCACGGAGGTGTTCGGCCGTGGTGACTGCACGGTTCGAGGGTGGTGTAGACGGTGGCGCCACAGAGGTTTGCGTTGGCGGCCCGAGCAGCATCGAGGGCGACGATTTCGGCGTGGCGTGCGCCGGGTGCTTCGGTTGCACCGTCGAACGTTTGGCCGTCGGTGGTCACGATCACGCATCCGACCCACGGATTGGGAGCCGACACGGTGCGCGCACGGGCCGCATTGGCCAGGGCTCGGGTCATCATCGTGTCGTCGTTCGTCATGTGTCTCGCCGGTCGGGCCACGTGCGAGAGGGGACGGCACGGCCAAGGCCCGGGTCGCGCCCGCGCCTTCGCAGCACCCGTGC
>Ga0255757_10001306_pt1 | contig 24361 bp, 21 predicted proteins | sample 071ome_27_FD_179957 | JGI IMG/M metagenome (GOLD analysis project Ga0255757, IMG submission 179957) | Coastal salt marsh microbial communities from the Groves Creek Marsh, Skidaway Island, Georgia - 071409AT metaG (version 2) | ecosystem: Environmental > Aquatic > Marine > Intertidal zone >...
GATCGTGTCCGTGAGGTCTCGTGGCGAATTCCATTGCAAGCTCAGTCACCGCCTCATGGCTAATGGTTTCTTCTGAAGACAGACTTTCGATCAAGGCTTCAGCGAAAATGGTGAAGTAGGGGTACGCGTCATCCGATTGGTGCGTCAGCTCCCAATGCCTAATCTTTTCAATCAGACGCGCCTGTAAACCCGGCCAATGTAAGTCCCCCTGGGCTGCAAGCGCGGTGGCGATAGTGAACACTCTTAGCTCCCAGGGTGCATCGAACTGTACCTCGCCATTGGCCGATGGGGGTGCTGCAACTCCCGCCAGCCCTTCTGGCACCAGTACCATCAGACTGGCTCGACGCGAGCGACGCCGATCATGGCATCCCGACTGATTAGAGCCGTCAGTTCGCCTTCGGGCAGGCCAACTGTTTCAGATGGTTGTTCGGGCAGGACAAGATATCGAACCTCAGCGCTCGAATCCCACACTCGAATCTCTGTCCCTTCGTCGAGTTGCAGTCCCATCTCACCTAGCACAGTGCGCGGTTCAACAACGATTCGGGAACGATACTCTGGTGACTTATACCACTTAGGGGGAAGCCCCAAGATTGCCCATGGGTAACAAGAGCAAAGTGTGCACACTACGACGTTATGGATGCTTGCGGTGTTCTCTTTCACGATCAAGCGGTCCACTTGCCCGCCCTCAAGTTTCCACTCCTGCACGACGGAAGTGGCATCAATCAACAACCTTGCCTTGAATTCGGGGTCGGTCCACGCTCTAGCGATCAGGCGGGCACCGTTTAATGGGCCGACTTGATCGGCGTATCGTGCCACGATGGAATCCAGTTGCTCGCTAGTGACGATGCCCTTTCGGGTGAGCAAGGCTTCAAGCGCCTCAACCCGATCGGCAATGGTCGGTGTTTTCGTCATCAGTTTGCCTCCAAGTAGGCTTCAAATAGGTCGAGATGGATGATTCCCTCATCATTAGCGAAGGGCGTTAATCGCACGGTATACAAAAACTGCTGTGCTGGATCTAGCTGGTGCGCACTAGTATCTGGGAAGGTCCATAGCCCGTGGCAGTCCACAATCGTTCCCTCCCTGTTTCGACCAAACTCAGGCAATCGGGTGTGACCCGGTAGTGCGTGGCTAATTGTTCGTATGCTTTGATTGATCCGATACTTTGGTGCAGTGATCGGTTCGCTCTGGATTAGATCTTGGTCCTTCATGGCGCTGAGTGTGGCGGCTTGGCCCTCGTGGTCGGCGGGTTTGGCTTGTCTCGCTCGAGCGGTTGAGGGCGAGTCGCCATCGTTTGCGCTTGGTCGCAAAGGCAAGTCATCAAGTTCGTTTGAAGACACGAGACCTGACTCCAGTAGGAGCAATTCCATTGCGGAAAGCCAGCGACCAAAATACCCGTGGTCGAAGTAATGATCTTCGGCAATGCGTTCTATCGCGTGTCGAAATTCGTCTGTGTTTCGATAAGCGCCCGCTCTCGCAACAAGGTTCAGCATCGCGAAGACTCGGCCTTCCCATGGTGCTTCAAAAGGATGTGCCTTTGAAGTTTGGTCGACGAACCCATAGCCTTGCTTGCCGCCTAAGTCATGAATGCCATCCATGCTCAATCCTCTTCATTGCTGGACACCGCTACCGCTACGCTTCAGACCCCTGAAAAAGCGCGCGTAGATGATCTTCCGGTAATGGCTGCGTGAGTTTGGATACGATGAATGTCAGGGACACGGACACAATCTCACCCATGACGGCGCATGAGTAGGGGTTGGGTCCCTCGCCATAGAGCCATGTGGCCGCATCAAAGAAAAATCCTGGCTCAAACCAGTTCGGATCAATCAACTGAGCATGCAAGATGACAAACGCTGTGATGCCTCCGATGAGTCCTGCGTAGGCCCCTGCTCGAGTAACCCCTTGCCAGAGAGCGCCGATGATGAGTGGTCCCGAGAGTGCTGCCATCATGCCACCAACGCCAATCCACACAATCAAGGCAACGTTAATATCACGTAAGCCCCAGGCCATCGCCATGGTGATCAGGAGGACGCCGACGGTGGAATAGCGAGAGATCATGAGTACACGGTGATCTAGGGCTTCCTCTGAGAGGTGAGCATGGAATTTTGGTGCGAGAGAGCGGCGATAAAGGTCATTCGCAATAATTTGGCTCGAAGAAACGACCAGTCCATCAGCTGTGCTCATCACGGCAGAGAGCACGCCCACACCAATGAGCGCAGCGAGCCACGTCGGAAAGATCTCAACGAAGAGCAGCGGTAGTGATTGGTTCGGGTTCCCACCCTCGGCATACAGTGCATCTCCGAAATAGACCCGAGCCAGTAGCCCTCCAAGCCCCAGCATACCCAGGGTAACCCCAAAGAGCGCTGCGAGTTTGACGAACTGAAACCGCTGCGATTGATCCTTCAGCGCCCATAATTTGTTACCTAAGTGGGGAAGCAACCCCAGCGGCATATGGGCAAAGGCGATGACAAAGATGGACCACCATGAGTGGTAAAGCGGAGTTTGCGTATTGAGGGCAGTCGTTAGCTCTGGATCTTGACGCTGAAGGTCGTCAATCATCCCAGAGAATCCGCCTTCTACCCCGTAGCCGATCAGCGTCAGAATAATAACGATCAAAGCAAGAATCAGCATAAGCGCGCCCTGCGCGCCATCGGTCAGAATGTCCGCGTGCGCACCGCCTAGCACAACATAGGTCAACAAAACGACGGTAGTAATGATAAGTGCCCAGTCTGAATCGAGTCCCAGCATGATCTCGAACATCACGACGCCTGAAACCAGCTGTCCAGCGAGATAAAAGAAGAGGACGAGCGACAAAATAGAGACCATGATGCGTATGGCTTCAGACTGGTATCGGTCACCTAGATACTCAGGAATCGATCGATTGCCGAATCGGTTTCCTGCGGTAGCGATCAGCCGCATCGAAATCAGGATGCCGCAATACACACCCAGCGGGTAAAGAAAGTTACCCCAGTTGGCCGCGAGTCCCCATTCATAGGATAGCGCTGGACTACCGAGAAAGGTTGCACCGCTCGCCGTGGAGGCAGCAAAAGCTAGGGCGAGAAAGAAAGGACCGTATCCGCCTCGTGCGGTAGCAAAGTCATCAGCGTGCTGAATTTTCCGCTGGGCGAATAGTCCGATGCCAATCATGGCGCCGATGTACAGCACTAAGAATATCCACGACCAAGTAATTAAAGTCATTTATCCCCCCAGGATGCTTCGATATTAGCGTCGTACGATCGGTTCCTTCTTTGAACAACCTAACTCAAACGGGAGCTGAGTCACAAGCCGGAAATAGCGTTCAGCGCTGCAGATTCACGGGGCTGGACTCGTGCTAGGGAAAGGCAGATCATCCGGTTCGGGAGATCATTTATGTCATTGAGAGTATTTCTTTTTATCGTGGGTTTGGCGGGAGCGGTAATAGCGGTTGCAGATGCGCCAGCGGGTATTGGCAAACAATCGCTGAAGGGTACCTTAGGGGGTATCCCCATGCATCGCTTTGCGATCGATACGGTCGCTCACAGTGAGGTTGGGATTAAAGTCGACGGGCGTATCGATGAACCGGTTTGGGCTCGGACACCCTATTACGACAATATGATTGTCGCTGTTCCTGGTACCGGCGAGCCTGCCGAGTACAAAACGGAGATCCGTTTGATTGCCACTGAGCGGGGGCTCTTTGTTTCGGCTTTGATGAAACAGCCGCTCGACTCGTTGACCAAGCGGTTGACCCCGCGTGACCAATTCATCGATCGCGATACGTTTGGCATCACCATTGACCCCTCCGGCCAAGGCCTTTTTGCCTATTGGTTTATCATCGCGCTGGGCGATGCGGTTATGGATGGCAAGGTGTTACCCGAACGCCGCTACTCGAATGATTGGGACGGACCATGGCTCGGTAAGTCAGCAACTCATGAAGCGGGGTGGTCCGTAGAATTCTACCTCCCGTGGTCGATGTTGAATTTGCCGGCAGCAGAGGGGCAAAGGACGCTCGGCTTTGCGGCTAGTCGCCAAGTCTCCAGTCGAAATCAGCGGTATCAGTGGCCCGGTCATAGCTATGCGTCGCCGCAATTCGTCACGGCGCTTAATTCAATGTCAGTTGAAGGCGTCTCGCCAAGGCGGCAGTGGAGCTTGATCCCCTACCTCTCAAGCACGCTGGACTATGCTGCGAGTGATCAAGATGCGCGTGCTGGACTCGACTTCAACTGGCAGTTGAGCTCACGTCTTGGATTAACTGCGAGCGTTGAGCCGGATTTCGGTGCGGTCGAAGCCGATGACGTGGTCTTAAACCTCACCGCGCTCGAAACCTTTTTCCCTGAGAAGCGCCTGTTTTTTCTCGAGGGGAACGAGCTTTACGAGACAACCCCTCGATCTAACTTGGGCAATGGTTTCAGAGAGGCCACCAATGAAAATTTTGCAACCACCTCAAGGCGCGTCTTCCTAAGAGATGGACTGCCTGCACCGATCAGTCTCTTAAATACACGGAGGATCGGCGGCACCGCGAATCAAATTAATGTGCCCTCCGACATTGTGTTGGACCGAGGTCAGCGAGATGAGCCCACTGATCTGCTTGGTGCGGTCAAATTGGCGGGCAATTATGGTGGATTGCGGTATGGCGTCCTGTCGGCAGAAGAAGATGAAGTGGTTTGGCGAGGGCTGGGCGCAGATGGGCGCCCGCAGCCGATTACGGCAGATGGCAGACGCTTTAGCGCAGTGCGCGGATTGTACGAACGGAGTGATGGTTATCGATTGGGTCTGGGCTATCTCGCTACTTTGGTGGAGGGACCCCTCTTTGACGCGGAAGTACACGGTCTAGACGCGCATTACACCTCGGCCTCGGGGCTTCTGAATGCCGATCTTCAACTTGTTCGAAGTGATAAACGGGGAACAACAGGAGACGGGGCGGTCTTGGATGTGCGCTACGCGCCATCGTCTCGGTATCAGCATAAATTAGAACTTGAACGGTTCGATGACACTGTTGATATCAACGACATGGGGTTTTTGAGCCGGAATAACTATCGAGGATCGCAGTACATCTTCAGCTACGCTTTCCCTAAGCCTTCGTCGTGGTATCGGGCTACGCGTGGCACGGTGATTGCCCGTTACTATGAAAACTTAGCCGGCGATGCCGTCGACCGGGGCATCTACTGGCGGAATATTCTGGAGGTCGGCGGAAGGAACACGATTCGTACAGGGCTAGGGTGGCAGGCCGCTAGAGTTGAAGACATCAACAGTAGAGGTAACGGTCAGTACGCGGCGGACGCAAGGCCTTGGTGGCAGGTCTTGTGGTCAACCGATGCAAGTCGAATGTTCAGCTATTCTTTCGGGGTCGGTGGTGTTGGTGAGGATCTCGGGGGGTATTCGTCTAATGTGAGCGCCGGTGTCACCGCTAGATTGTCGGACCGCCTCTATTTCGATGCAGACATTGCCTTTAAACGAAGAGATGATTGGATCGTTTACCGGAGTGGCCGTCAGTTTGGTGCGTTTGATGCATATGACATTCAGCCTACGGTCGATGTGAACTGGTTTATTCGGGCGAATCATCAAATCAAACTTCGGCTTCAGTGGGCGGGCGTCAAGGCCTATGAGGACGGCCTTTATCAGACGCAAGTTGGTGACGATGAGCTCGAACTGCTGGGTCGAGGCGACGCTTCCAATAACTTTACCGTTAGTCTGCTGACTGCCCAGCTGCGCTATCGTTGGGAAATTGCGCCGCTGACGGATCTTTACGTGGTCTATAACCGAGGGAATCAGTTGCCGTTTGATCGTGAAGACGAATTCGGGTCTCTGTTTACAGATAGTTTCGTTGACCCAATCGTCAATCGCTTGATTGTGAAATTGCGATATCGATTCGGCAGTTAAAGGATAAGCGCAGGCAGTTGATAGTGCGGTGAGCAGAGAACAACTGCCCGATCAGTGGGCGATCTCAAAGGTTAGTCTGGTAATAGGAAATTTGAGAATAACCCTCGTCCACCGCCTAGCAGCATGCGCTAATCAGTTTTAGTTCGTCGCGTTTCCAGACAATGTCCCACAAAGGTCTAAGATTCTGATGAAAAGGTCGGAGGTCAAGAAACTGGCAATGGCATCGTCCGGCGATCCAGCTGATTGGATGACCCAGGAAGTGATGACGAGTTTTTTTCATTCGCTCGCTGTCAGCAAATGGCTTTTTACGATGAGCGTTTCGCAAAGGCCGCTTGGCGAAGAGCGCTCCATCGATAGCCCCCTACAACAGCTTTTTAGAAGTAGCTTCTCAGGCCTAGATTTCAAAAAGGGATTTCAAAAAGAACTTTCAAAAAGCGCTGTGCACAAAAAGGGCGCAATCAGCAGGATCTGAAAAGGGAGCTTGTTAAACCGCATTCAGCAAGACGGGAGCGTTCCTTTGTAAGAAGGTGAGCACCGGGAGACAACTGCCGTCAGTAGGTCCTGGATCGATTATTTCCTATCGTTAAAACACTCCAAGAAGTGGATCACAGGAAAACGCTCATTATCCTGTTTGGCCGCGTGAATGGTCATTAGCGCTCGCTCGCCCAAGTCATCCGAATCCCGATATTCCATCGCCCAGTCGGAGAAGTGGCGCCCCTTAATTTCTTGGTCATGGAGTAGACTCAGTACGCTGTGTCTTGTGTCTGCCTCAATCGCGCTATAGAGCGTTTCTACCTCGTTCTGAGGCCCTTCAATCAGCTGCATGAAGTAGCCGTTGGCATAGATCATGGCGCCAGTAATTCCTCTAGTCGCATTGTTTTGCTTGCTGCGTTCGAGTAACTGATCGATAGCATCATCCGTCCAGTCGAGTTTCGATTGACTGAGATAGGTCTTTGCTACTAACGGTTGAGCGTTCATCGCGAGGTTTCCTGAAAGGTTTTAAAGATGATAGGCAGCATGGTATGGCCTCGGCCTGCTGAGTAAAAGGGTGTATTTGTCTTGCTAGAACTGTATCAAAAAGAGTTAAGTGCGGTCATCTAATGATCAAGAATAATTCGGCCAGTGGCAGCTTCCGTAAGCCATCATTCACGAGCTAATAAATCCATTGGTCAAAGCAAGTGGCCCCTAAGGCAGATCAGGGTGGGCTCTTGTGATATCGTCGAAGCCGTCTAGTTTTGAACGTGCGAGTAGGGAGATAGAGCGATGAGCGAAGCACAGTTTATCCGTTACGAGGGGGTCGAAAGGGGCGTTGCCAGAGTCGTGCTAGCAAGACCCGATAAACGGAATGCCCAAAATAAGGCCATGCTGTACGAGATGAATGACGCGCTCGATCGGGCCTGCCAAGATGATGAATGCAAGGTCATTGTGATTGCAGCTGATGGACCAGACTTCTCTTCGGGCCATGATCTAAAAGACCGAGAACCACTGACCCAAACGCCTGTGGGGACCTGGGGTGGATTTCGTCAGCCCGGTATCGAAGGGCATTGGTCGTATGAAGAAGAGGTGTATCTCGGTTTCTGTTGGCGATGGCGAAATATTCCCAAACCGACCATGGTTCAGGTTCAAGGTCGAGTCATCGCTGGCGGGCTGATGCTGGTTTGGCCATTTGATTTGGTGATTGCAAGCGAGGATGCCCGATTTTCTGATCCTGTTGTGGCGTTCGGCGTGAATGGGGTGGAGTACTTTGCTCACCCATGGGAGGTGGGTGTGCGAAAAGCGAAGGAAATGCTTTTTACCGGCGAGGCCATCACGGCGGAGGAGGCCAAGTCGCTCGGTATGGTGAACCATGTGGTACCCGGCGACGAGCTAGAGAGCTTCACCATGGCCATGGCAGAACATATCGCGAAGCAGCCGATGGTTGGCTTGAAGCTTGCCAAACAATCGGTCAATCAAATGCAAGATGCGCAGGGGCTCTGGCCAGCGCTGCAGGCAGCGATGTCGCTGCAACACATGGGGCATGCTCATGAGCGACTCATTCACCAACGGGCCATCGAGCCAAAGGGTGAGGCGGCCATTCGTGAGCAAGCGAAAAAAGAGCAACCCAACGAGTTCTGAGCTTCTTGTTGAGTCTGATGGAGTAGGTTCGGAAGGCGCTGTGAAATACCTGGGAAAGCTGATAACTTGCTAAGTCGATCGAGGGAACTGGAGGGTTAAGTGGCTGCAATATCCATTAATGAAAATGTCTTGACGCTCACGGATGAGGGGCCGATTTTGAAGGGTGTGCGTTGTCGCCAATGTGATAACCACGTCTTCCCTTATCAGAAGGGGTGCCCAAAGTGTACGTCTGATGATGTGGAGCCTGTGGAGCTTGGCACAAAAGGAACGCTGTGGGCTTGGACGATCCAGGGATTCCCACCGAAGGCGCCTCCTTATTTGGGTGAAGCCGATCCAGCGAAGTTTAAACCCTACGGCGTTGGGTACATTGAGCTACCCGGACAACTTAAAATCGAGTCAAGACTGACCATCGCCGACCCAACGGCATTGAAGTCAGGCATGGCAATGGAATTAGTCGGCGAAGTCATAGGTCAAGATGAAGAAGGCAATGACTTGGTCACTTTCGCGTTTGCACCGGCATAGAAAAACTGCCGAAAGCTAGGAGAACTTAGATGAGTGATGACGTAGCAATTGTAGGAATAGGAATGCACCCGTTCGGCCGCCATGATGGGGTCAGTGGCATGGAGCAGGGCGCGGTGGCCATTCGAAACGCGTGTGCGGACGCAGGTATTGAATGGAGTGATCTCCAGTTCGCATTTGGTGGCAGCACCGCAGCAGGAGCGGCAGATACGATCGTGTCTCAAATGGGCCTGACTGGATTGCAGTTTATTAATGTAGTCAATGGCTGCGCCACGGGCGGCTCAGCATTGATTTCTGCCTACAACACAATCCGTTCAGGTGCGTTCGATTTGGGTATCGCGATCGGATTTGACAAGCACGAGCGAGGGGCCTTTCGAATTCAGTCAGGTAAAGCAGGTGAGCGAGACTGGTACGGCGGCAGCGGTATGGCACTTACCACTCAGTTTTTTGGGATGAAGATCAATCGCTATATGGAGCAATACGGGATCACTCAGTCGTCTCTCGCCAAAGTGGCTTCGAAGGCATTCCGTAATGGCTCTATGAATGAAAACGCGTGGCGCCGCCAGGCCTTTAGTGAAGAGGAAGTCCTTCAATCGGCAATGTTGTCCTACCCATTGACTCAGTACATGTTCTGCTCCCCTGGGGAGGGAGGCGTGGCGCTGATCCTGGCTCGCGCAGATCAAGCCCATAAATATACCGATAAGCCGGTTTTCCTTAAGTCTGCGGTGGTCCGATCAAGGCGCTATGGCAGCTTTGAGGTTTTGGCGCCATCCCTGGCGCTTGATTTCAGCGATGGCCCAACAGTGGATGCCTCCAAGGCGGCCTTTGAGATGGCGGGCATTGGGCCAGAGGATATTGACGTTGCGCAATTGCAGGATACGGAGTCAGGCGCCGAAGTCATGCATATGGCGGAAAACGGTTTCTGCGAACACGGCGAACAAGAGGCAATGCTAGCGCGTGGAGACACGGAGATCGGCGGCAAGCTGCCCGTTAATACCGATGGTGGTTGTCTTGCCAATGGTGAGCCTGTTGGCGCGTCTGGTTTGCGGCAAGTCTATGAGAACGTACTGCAGCTGCGAGGCGGTGCAGGCTCAAGGCAAGTCCCTAATGATCCGAAGGTGGCGTATACCCACGTTTATGGTGCGCCCGGTATTTCAGGGGTTACCATCCTCTCGACCTAACAGTCGCAGCCCGTTTGGGCTTTAGCTAGAGATAAAAAAGGCGGTGAAAACCGCCTTTTTTTGTGGCCTAGTAGATACTTTTTTATGAGCGGCTTGTGTTGATGAATGTGCCGGCATGGCGCGCAGATTGGTGCGCACCCTTTTCTTTAATCATCGAATCGTGCATACATTCTCTGAAGCGAGTCTGCCATGCTCTGGGGGTGCTCGGTTAATTCGAAGTTGGTGATGGTCTGCCAGTTCTCTGCAATGGTATCGATCGTGACTGGAGTGTCAGCGGGAAAGAGATTCAGGCCCTCGGTACGCTCCCATCGTAACTTCTTATAGCTCCCAGCTGACGTTTCGAAAAAACTGCCCGACTCTTCACAACTCGAGTGCGCGAGGTAGGCAACAAGCGGCGCAACGTATTCGGCCTTACGAATCTCTTTGTCCCGCTCTGACCAATGACCGCTGTTCATGGTGGTCGCGCCTACGGGCGCGACACAGTTACACGTGATGTTTGATCGCCCACCTTCCATGCTGATAGATCTGGCGAGCCCATACATGCCCATCTTGGCCGCAGCATAGTTGGACTGTCCGAAATTCCCGTATAGCCCTGACGCAGATGAGATAAAAACGATTCGGCCTCCGCCAGCCGTTTCAAAATGGGGCCAAGCCGCTCGGGTCAATTTGAATGCGGCGCTCAAGTGAACGTCGATGACTTCCTGCCACTGTTCATCCGTCATTTTTCGGAGCGTCTTATCGCGCACGAATCCTGCGTTGTGGATGATGGCGTCGAGTCGACCGAAGCGTTCGACGACCGCCTCTATTAGCGAATCTGGATGCTCGACCAGGCCTGAAAAGTGAGCGGCTTGGCCACCACTGCCCGTGATGGTGTCGATCACGCCTGCATCGTCACTGGTCGTGCTGTTGACTGCAACAGTGGCACCACTTGCCCCAAGGCAAAGGGCAAATTCTCTTCCTAATCCTCGCGTTCCCCCGGTTACGAGTACGACCTGATTTTCAAAATTGATGGTCATTGGGCAATCCTTCAAAAGTGACAGGGTGGTTAAGTCTGCACTATCAGCGGGTGATATTGCGCATTGATTCGCTGTGACAAGCGTTTACCTAATCATCATTCGTCGTGGTTCGGTAATCACCAAACTGCCCGTCTCGCTTCGAGAGTGCATCGGTAAGACCTGCCGCTAGTTCTTTGAAGTGAGCTCTCGTGGATTCGGTGTGGAATGCAAGCGCTTGGATTTCTGTGCCCGAGCGAATCGCAGCTCTGACACCCATCAGCTCCATCTGACGGTGAACAGCGCGTTTATTCATCTGCTGGAGGTCGGTGGGTACTTTGGCAATTCGTTCCGCAATTTCCAGCACACTGCGCTCTAGATCCTCAATGGGGTAGGCGCGATTGGCGAAGCCTTGCTCTGCTGCCTCAATGCCACTAATGGCATCTCCCGTTAACATCATTTCCATTGCGTTTCGAAGCCCCAGCAAGTGAGGGAAGAACTGATTATCTGGCGGGCTCATGGAGCGAACCACGGGATATCCGATCATTGCATCTTCTGCGCAGTAGACGAGATCGCAAGACGTCGCAAGTTCGGTACCGCCTGCCAGGCAGTAACCGTGAACTTGAGCGATAACCGGTTTTGCTAAATCCCAAACACGAAAGAACCCATCAACCACATGTCTTGCCCAATTGCCATCGCCAGGGGATGTGTGAAATGGTTGATTGTCGCGATTGTTCGCCTTGAGGTCATAACCTGCGCAAAAGGCCTTGCCCGCTCCGCGTATGATAGTCACTCGGACATCGGGATCTCGGTCGTTGGACTCAAGCGTGCTGTACAGCTCTCCTCGGAGGACGTTGTTCAGCGCATTCCTAGCATCCGGGCGATTGAGAGTAATGCGAGAGACATTGGGACGTGGGGTATCAACAATAATGTGTTGGTAATCAGTCATGGCTGAGTCCTCTTCGCTCTTTCTCCGCGGCAAGTCGCACTGTGTCCGCCTCAAGGGGCTTTGCCAGCTTTGACTCATCAATGGTCCCGAGCGTATGCGCGCGCATCTTAGCGCCATCGTAGGTAATCCACTTTTCAGGCACGACTTCGATCACAATCCGTAGGGGAGAGTCCAGCATGTCTTCAAAGGCTTTCACTTCCTCAGGCGTTGATCTGAGCGCGCTTGCAAGCTCCGGATAAAACCATGCCTTCAAGTCCTTATCGTCGTGAATTTTGGCGCGACCCTTAATGGTGATCGATTTGCCCGCGTCGAGTGACGTTCCCTTTGATGTAATGACCACTGACGACTTGGGATTTCTGCGTAGGGCTGAGACTCGATGTCGATGCGCGGCTGCCGTTATCCATATGCTGCCCTTACGCCAGATATAGGAGTGGATGACGCCCATTGGCCATTCGTCTTGGGTGCACCAGTTCAGTACACACTCCTTTTGTTCGAGAAGCATGGCCTCACGAACGTCATCGTCCAAGGTGTAGATGGAAACGACCTCATGGTTTTCGGCTTTATTCATTTTAGGATTCTCCTTCATTAGTGCGGTCGAGCGTTTCTGCGATGGGGTCGACTGGCGCTTGAAAAAGCGATGTCAGCTCGCTATCTGAGGTTTCAAGTAATTGATCCACCCAAGCATGAAAACGAGCACCACCACTTTCATTCTTACCGAATGTCACCATTTTTCGTGCGCCTGAGGCAAGTGCAACTTGCTGCCGTATGCCAGTGGCGTAATCCTCTTGCTCGACCACGTAGCGCAGGAACTTAAACTGCTCAGCGGCGCTTTGGCTCGCTGCTTCGTCGGGGGTGTTCTTTAACAAGTAGTGTTGAATCGTCACTGATTCTGAGGGAGTAGCTCCAGGGAAAAGTTGAGAGAGCAGCACTCCGCCACCGCCGCCATCGAAGCCCGCGATTGAGATGTGCGGAAAGATCGTCCACACGCCCCCCAGCAAGGCATCAAGTGGCCATTCGCTCTCGTCAATCTGTTCGTAATCGAGCAAAGATGGGTTTGGGCCGGACACTCGTTGGTGCGGACCAAAGGGATAGTAGTTAGCACGATGCGGGAAGTTCGAACCAAAGGTGTCTTTGTGGAGGATCGGTAAATGGTAGATGTCGAGATAGCCGTCGTAAGCGATCTTCCAATTTGGACCTTCAACCATTTGGCTATCGAAGTAATGCCACCCCTCGAATCCGAAACCTTGAAGCATCTGGTCATACCCACATAAGAAATCGTCGATGGAAAGGCTGGGGTTCGGGTCAAGGTGTACCCAGATGAGGCCTGCGCGCTCAAGGCACGGTAGCGACCGCAGCGAGTAGCAGGTTCTGTCGACTTCGCCAAAGTCGCGTTCGGCAAACACCCCGATGAGCTCACCATCAGGGTTGTAACTCCAAGCATGGTAAGGGCACGTGAACCGGTGGCTGTTGCCCCGACCCTCCGGCATGATTTGAGCACCCCGATGGCTGCACACGTTAAAAAAAGCACGCACTGTGCCGTTTTCTCCACGAGCAATGAGAATTGGCACGCCGAGGATGGTCATCGCTTTGTAATCATGTGCGTTGGGAAGCTCCGCGGTTGTGGCCAGCATCAGCGGTAGCCGTTTGAAAATGAGATCCACCTCTTGTTGCCAGCGTTCTTCGTCAACGTAGTGATCGGCGGGAACCTCATAGTGCGTCGTCATCTGCTGAATGGTGCCTGCCTTAGCATGGGCAAGATCGGCCCGAGCTGTTTTGAGAAGTGCTTGTCGATCCATTTCCAAATTCCTTTGAAGGGGCGTGTGCTTCGCATGCCGATGGTGGTCGGGGCCTTCGGTTGCGGCATCGATGCTTGACCGATCCGTCATTAAACCGGCAAGCTTGACTGTTTTCAACGCAGGCAAAGGGGACGAAAGGATGAGCGTATTCGACTTGACCGGGGAGACGGCTGTAGTCACGGGTGCCGGACGGGGCATCGGTGAGGGTATCGCGAAAGTGCTCGCAAATGCGGGTGCCAATGTGGTGTGCGCAGCTCGAAGGGAGCACGAAATCAAGCGAGTTGCGGATGAAATCAACGCGTCTGGAGGTAAGGCAATCGCTTGTGCGACGGATGTAACCGATGTTGCTGCTGTTGAACGCTTGGCCGATGCCGCTTTGAGCGAATATGGATCGCTCAATATGTGGGTGAATAATGCCGGGGGGTCGCCAACGCAGGCGCCACTCGTTGATATTGAACCCGCGGAGTGGGAGCGAACCCTACTGCTTAACCTTACGGCGGTGTGGCACTGCACGCGGGTTGCGGCGCAGAAAATGGACGAGGGGCGCGTGCTAAATATCTCGTCGCTCGCCGCTGAGGATGTGATTCCAGGAAGTGGGCACTACTCGGCCGCGAAAGCAGGGGTCAATATGCTCACTAAAACCTTCGCTAAAGAATTAGGTCCACGTATACGAGTGAATTGCATTATGCCGGGGGCGGTCCCCACTGAGATCATGATGGAGGCGCTTAGTCTCAAAGAAGATGACTTGCCGGGCCTCGAGAAGATGCTGAGGTTACCCGCCGGCCGTCTTGGAACACCAGAAGATCTAGGCATGGCAGCACTTTACTTGCTGTCTCGGGAAGCCGCGTGGGTCACGGGTCAGAATATTCGCGTATCCGGAGGCCATTAATGAAGCTCCAGCGAGTCGTACTAAAGGAATACCCCAAAGGGGAATTACAAGCCGAGCATATGGCGATCATTGAAGAGGCCGTACCCGAACTTGCCGAGGATCAAGTGCTGCTTCAAGTCGAGCATTTATCGATCGATGCGTTTATTCGAACGACCTTTAATGAAGGGGCATTTCATGGCACCGCGGATCTGGGTCAGCCGATTGTCGCTTTGGGTATTGGCCGAGTCATCGACTCTAGATTCGACGGACTCAATCAAGGTGACGCGGTATTTGGACCGATGGGCGCCCAAACCCATGCGGTGCTGCCCGGAGCGATGTTGCAGAAGATCGATGAGGATGAATTACCGGCTCGAGCGCACTTAGGTGTGCTCGGAGTAACAACGGGGCTCACCGCTTATGCTGGAATCGTTCGTGTCGGAGAAGTGCAAGCCAGCGACGTCGTTGTCGTGTCAGCCGCTGCGGGCGCCGTAGGGTCTTGTGCGTGTCAGATCGCCAAAAATTGCGGTGCTCGAGTGATCGGTATCGCAGGCGGTAGTGAAAAGTGCCAGTTCCTGATCGATCAGATTGGCTGCGATGACGCGATCGACTACAAGCATGAGGATATTGATGAGCGATTGAAGGCGCTCGCCCCCGACGGATTAGACGTCTTCTTCGATAACGTTGGCGGAGCGGTGCTCGATGCGGCGCTACTGAACCTAAAAGAAGGTGCTCGGGTAGTGATTTGTGGCGCCATTTCCCAGTATGAAAGGACGGGTGATGTCAAAGGCCCGACCAATTACCTAAAGATTCCCGAGCGAAACGCCAGCATGCTGGGATACACCGTGTTTCGATTTGCCGAAGAGTATGACCAAATTAGAGAAGCCCTTGCTGAATGGGTACTTGCGGGTCAATTAACGCTCCCAGAGCAGGTAGAAGAGGGTATCGAGCAGTTCCCTGATGCCCTGATCAAGCTCTTTTCAGGTGGCCATAAAGGGAAGCTGCTGGTCGCTCCTTAGCGTTTTGCAGAGCTTTTTAGGGCTTTGTAAAGCGCTTCATGGGACCCGCTCTCCGTGTACCTCTATTTAGGAAGGTTTACAGAGCGCCAGTAAACAAGTTCTGCAAAGATGGTGTCTAGGCAGCGCTAAACGATTTGTCTAGCGCACACTTTTGAGCGTTTTCTCTTGGCGCTCTCTTTGACCGTCTTTTCCGAACGCGCGCTTGCGTCGCGTTGTAGATGTCTCGGTGCTTCCTAATGGATATCGGTGCGGCACTCTCCCAACGCTCAATCGAGACTGATTAACACCTTGCATTGATTAGAGGGCGTCTTTAGTGCCTCGAACGCAGAGGGAACCTCTTCGAGGCTGATAACGTCGGTGACCATAGGCCTGGGGTCGATGCGTCCTTGCTCCATCATCTCGATGCAGAATTCGAAATCGGTCTTGTCGTAACCCACTGCCCATTGAATTCTTAATTCTTTGCCGAAGGCCATGAGCGGAACGATCGTGTCAGGGTGATCGCACACGCCAATACCCATAATTAGGCCCTGTTTAGGCGCACGCTCGATGCAGGCTTGCATAATCCCGGGCGCGCCCACACATTCAAACTGAATCTCAGGCGTTGAATCGGTCAATGCAGCAAATTGAGCGCCTACATCGCCTTTTGGGTCTATAAAGTGAGTGAAGCCAAAGGTTTCGGCCATGGCGAGTCTCGCCGGCGCCATTTCGCTGATGACGACATGTTTGGCGCCAAAAAAACGTGCCCATAGGGCACAGGTGAGTCCAATAGGGCCTGCTCCGATGATGAGTACTGATTTTTCTCGTATCTCACCTGCCATTTTGACGGAATGGAGTCCCACGGCGAGTGGCTCCACCAATGCGCCGTCGTGATTGGAAAGACCTTCTGGCAGCTTGACCACTAAGTCGTAGCCGACTTTGACGTACTCACTATACGCTCCGCTAATGGCGCCCAGACCGATAGTTTTATCTTCAATGAAGGGGAGTGACGTGATGCGGTCGCCAACACTGAATGTCCCATCCACTAAGTCATCACCAATGGAGATGATTTCGCCGGTGAACTCATGACCAAAGACGGTTTCTGGCGGTGCCATAAATGGGCCTTCTTTAGATGCGTGAATATCCGTTCCACAAATTCCGCAGTGACTCACTTTGACGAGCATCTCTCGGCTAGAAATCGTAGGCGTGGGAATATCTTGAATCGACAGTGGCTGTCCTGGTTGATGGAATACGGCGGCTTTCATTACATCTCTCCTTGCGCGGCGCCTGGATCCTCAATGGGCGGTAGGATCAGTCGCTGGTTGATTTCGTGTGGCTGAGTTCAGACCTCAGCTCATTTGGCGTCTCCTGTTAAACGCTTGGTTACGCAGGTTGTCGTTTATCAAAGGTTATCGATAGTTTTGCGGGCGGATGAAGCAGCAAACTCGGCAGGAATTCCAGTTCCTCCTGGCCTTTGGGTAGCCCGAAATTGGTCATCCGCTCAAGAATGACCTTGAAACCCACCATCAGCTCCTGTCGTGCAAGCGGTGCTCCTAAGCAATGGTGCACCCCTTGGCCGAAAGCAATTTGAGACTTGAGGTTCGGCCTGTCGACCTTAAAGGCGTCGGGATCAGGGAAGACGGTTTCATCTCGGTTAGCTGAGTGGAACTTCACCATCATGGTGGCGCCTTTTGGAATGGTGACCCCACCGACCTCGCAATCCTCCTTTGCAATCCGCCACATCTGTGCCGTGGGCGTGGAAAGCCGGAGCATTTCTTCAACCATATTGGGCACGAGGCTTGGATCATCCTGCACTTTTTTTAGTTCCTCGGGATGGCTCGCAAGAAGATGCATACCTTCAGCGAATGTGCTGGTGGTTGTCTCGTTGCCGGCGACCAGTAATTGAGAAATGACGGATAAACACTCCTCGATGTTCATGGGAGTCTCGCCGTCGGCGGATGCGTTCACGATATCAGAGAGCACGTCATCGGTCGGACAAGATTTTCTCGCCTCAATCTTTTCAGCGAAGTAATGCTGGAAATCAACGACAAGGCGAGCTGCATTCAATGCCCCTTCTCGGGTTTGGCCTGCTGAAAACGAATAAACATTCGCATCAGACCATTCTTTGAATAAATCCATGTCCGATACAGGCACACCTAATATGTAAGCAATCATTCGAACGGGCATCGGCACCGCAAAGGCTTCCATCCAATCGCACTCGCCCTGGTCGATGAAGTCGTCGATCAGTTCATGCGCGAGCGACTCGATGTAGGGCTGCAACTTGGCAACATTGCTCGCGGAGAAAGGTTTTTGGCAGAGGGATCGATACCGGCGCTGCCTTGGAGGATCCGCAGTCAGCATGGTATTCACGCTTCGAAATCCTTTTTTCATGATGGCTTCCATCTCTGGGTCGCGCTGCTTCGTATCGCCCGCTTGAATCATTGAAAATTCGTTGGAAAAACGCTTTTCGTTTTTCGTAACTTCAACGACCAAGTCATAGTTGGAAATAAAGTACACACCCGTTTGTGGGCAGTGGTAAACCGGCGCTTCCTCTCTCAATTGCTGATTGAACGCGTAGGGGCAGGCGAGTATTTCCGGGTCTAGGGGATTGGTCTCTGCAAGGGATTTAGCCATCATTAGCTCTCTTTACTAAAGGTCATTTTGAACCAAGTCGTGATTTTGAAAATGGGTATAAGTAGCGGTAGGACTTTCAATATTCTTTCAACGTTCCAATCTTCTAGTGCTGCTTCAAGCCGCGAATACATTGCATCGAATAGTACCGCCGCCCGATCAGAGGACTGATCAATCTCATCCATGCTCATGGAAAACATCAGTAGTGTGACAACAAGATTGAGCTCATAGTCGCTGATCATTTGTTTCTTGGTGTACTGCGTTACGCCTCTCTCCACCAGCCTGTCATGGTAGATGGTGAGCAACTCCTGCTCGTGGGAGCGCCGGGTTTCGACGGTGATGCTTTGGGTCAACCATCTGGCGATGTCGGTCATGGGCTGGCCCATTCCTGAGGTTTGCCAATCAATAATGACCGGGTCCGCGGAGTCGACAGGAAAAAAGATGTTATCCGAACGAAGGTCGCCATGAACCAGCGTGTAAGGAAAGGGTGGAGGCGGCTCCATCTTGCATAACGGCGGTAGCAGTGGCAGTAGCCGTTTCATGTTGGGGTAAGCGTCGAACCGGCCTGTCTTCTCAGCATCGATGATGCTTGCTTCAAGTAGCGCAAGGCTTTCGGAGGCAGGCTGCACGTGAGTAATCGGGCTTGGCCATTCGAGGGACTTTAACCTAGGACTGTTCCACCAATGGGCATGGAGGTCCGCGAAAGCCCGCATGACTTTTGCGGATTCATCGAAAGAGCACCCCTCCACTTGGTCAACGGGTGATGCGGGTGTCAGATCCTCGATAATCATGGCAAAGCGGTTGTCTTCCTGGACCGATTCCGCGCTGTAGCATTGCGGCACCTTAACGCCGCAGTCGTCAGCGCAATCGCGATAAAAGCCAATCTCGCGACCGTAGTAATTCATTCTCGCAGCTAGCTGCCTAGTGGCCTCCATGGGTGAGGAGAGTTTGACGATCACGGAATGGGGCAACGAGCCTTCGCTCGACTCGCCTGTCAGCATCACTCTGGCGAGCGCGGCCATAAATCCTTCGCCCTGGCCAATTTGCGTTACCGAACAATCTTGAACCTTGGCGCCCGGAAACCCTTCGCTGAGGCGGGACTCCAGCCAGTCAGCGGATATATCGCCGATGGCGATGGGAAAATTAGGCTTGCTGGGCATTGTCGGGCCGCCGGGACTCGTTCTGGAGAGATTTAGGAAGATGTGTGTAGTCGTTTAATCGCAGAAGTTCTGGTGCGGGCTTAAGCACCAATTCCGTGATTGCTGCGTTGTGCATGAGGTACTTCGGTCCAAAGCGAGGGCCCTCTAAGAACAGAGCGGATAGCCCATTGGCAAACGCTCCACCATGACCCACAAAGATTAAGTTTTTAGAAGCGTTCTGCGTTAGGTGTTTCAAAATCGCAGCACTTACTCGCTCTGAGATCTCGAAAGGGGTTTCGCCGCCGTGGTCACGAAAGTGATCGTCGCGGACCGATTTGATCGCGTAGCCCCGCTCCTGCATTTGCTGATAGGTAATGCCTTCCCACTCACCAAGATCACATTCGACAATGTCATCCTCAATGGTAATCTCGAGGTTTAACGCATCTGCGATGATGCTCGCCGTTTCGCGGGCGCGGCCAAGGGGTGAGCTAACAATGTGATGAAAGGCAGTAGCCGCCGCATTCAGTGCTTCGGCGGTCGAGCGAACTTGCTCGATCCCGCGCGGGTTAAGTGGTGATTCAAGACGACCGTAAGCGAGTTGGGCATCGTTTGCCTCTGTCTCGCCGTGGCGAATCAGTGCCAACCGCTGTACGTCTGTCATCAGGAATGTCCTTCCCAATAGGGCGCTCGAAGCTTGCGTTTATTGATCTTGCCCATGGTGTTGCGGCCTAAATCAGTCACGAACTCAACTGTCTTCGGACATTTGTAATGGGAGAGCCGGTCTCGACAAAAATGGATGATCTCATTGGCGTCGCCAGCCGCATCGTCTCGCAAAATTGCCAGCGCCTTTAGCTCTTCACCCATTTCGGGGTGGGGGACTCCTATGCAGGCAACATCCAAAATTGAGGGATGATCAATAAGCACTTGCTCAGCTTCTGCAGGGTAAATGTTGACGCCCCCCGAAACGATCATGTCGCTGAAGCGGTCAGTGATAAACACATACCCTTCTTCGTTCATGTACGCGATCTCGCCAAGGGTAAAGACACCCGGGCGGATATGCGCAGCGGCCGATTTCTCTGGGTCATTGTGGTAAACCACACCCCGGCCGGTCGCGTCTTCGAAAAAGAGCCGTCCCTCGGTGTTCGGGGGCACAGGCTGATCGTTGTCATCAAGAATCATTGCGGTGAAAGGAGGGATACTCTTGCCAACGGATCCAGGGTGCTCTAGCCATTCCTCTGATGAAATCATGCAGGTGGTGCCAACTTCTGAGGCTCCATAGGCATCCCTAAACACGGGGCCGAACCATTCGATCATTGACCGCTTAACGTCGACCGGACACTTAGCGCCAGTGTGGCTTACGCTAACCATGCTTGAGATGTCGTACTTGGATTTTACTTCGTCGTCGAGCGCGAGTAGGCGAACGAAATGGGTCGGCACCATGATGGTAGATGCGGTGCGATAGGTTTCAATCGCGCGCAGCGTATTCTCGGCATCAAACCGAGTGAGGATCACCGACGGTGCGCCTGCTGCAAGAAGTCGCGCGCCACTCAAAGGGCCTGTGTGGTACATGGGCCCAACGACGAGATGGGGTCCAAGCTCCGCGAGCGGGTTGGCTTTCAGGTTATCCAAATGCTCACCAACTGTATTGCCACCAGCGAACATGGTGGGGGGCAAGTGGGTTCCTTTTGGACGTCCGGTTGTTCCAGAGGTGTACAAAAGATTGGGCCTTGGCGCGACAGAAACGTCCGGTTCGTCGTCACTGCTAGCGGATAGCCATGTCGACCAGTCCGCGATCCCCTCTATATTCGTGCGCCAGCCGATGACGGTAGGTACGCCTGCCAAGTGTGCGGCTTCAATGCCGCGTTCAGCGGTTTCTGGGCCGACAAAGAGCATGCGGGTCCCCGAATCCTCGAGAATGTAGGCGACTTCCTCAGCTGTCAGATGAAAGTTAACTGGAACCACGGACGCACCGCCGACTAATCCGCCAAGGTTGGCAAGCGCCGTTTCACACGCGTTTTCAGCAAAGACGGCCATTCGCCGCTCCTCGCCGAGATCAGCGACTCGAATGGCATTAGCGGCTCGGTTGAGAATGTTGTCAATCTCGAGCCAGGTGAGCGCTTGAAGCGGGTCCCTTAACGCAATTTCATCTGGCCGAGCGAGGCCTATAGGTTTAGCAAACTGTGTCATATCGCGCTTAAATCTCCCTCGCTGAATAGTGTTGCAAGCGATTTATTTGGGTCTTAGCGAGCAGTTGTCGCACTCGACTGGTGACCACTATGCGCTTGCATTTCGTTTGATCGTACAGATCCGGCCGAGCCTCGCAAATCGGGAATCACTGCTCCCGTCAGCTTGAACCCCTTACTAAAAACCGCTCCGGTTAACGGTAAAAAGTGATGCCAGCCCCCAATGTAACGAACAAGATTAAAAACAGTCAATGGTGATTTTTTTTGGCTGTTTGCGGGTGAATAAAACGGCAGGGTTGCCTAAGGAAAGTCGGTGGATCTTTCAGTGAGGAGGGATGTCTAGATTGAGATCGAAGGGTCTGCTAGTCGACTGATTGATTCTGAGGGGGTATGCATTTACACAATCCCTAATCAGCTAGAGCGATCGATAAGGGGTTTGACGCCTATGATCTTGGCGCAAAAAAAAGCAGGCCGAAGCCTGCTCTTTCATAAGCGCTGTGAGCCTTACATCTCCCACATAAGCTCGACGGCATAAGTGCGCGGTGCACCCCAACCTTGGAAGCCAGTGGTAGGTCCACCTAAGAAGAGCGCGTGCTCTTTGAATTCCTCGTCGGTCAGGTTTTTCCCGAATACCGTGATGGAAGCGTTGTTTCCATTGGCAGTTTCGAAGCTATAAGCGACGCGAGCGTCGACCTGGCTGTAGCCACCTTCGAACAGTCGCTGGTCAGCACCGCCTCCAGTATTCACTAAGAGGAAGTCGCCAACTGTCTTGTAGCCTACGTTAGCCGAGAAGAGGCCACTGCCCACTTCCTGGTCATAGGCAAGACGAAACGACATGCTATCTTCAGGCTGCCTTGAATCAGAATTACCGCCTAGATTCCTTAAGGTGCCAATCGGGTCCAGCGTACCCACGACCGCTGTGACACAGCCGTCTACTAGCTCGCAGGCTAGTGTGAATGCACTGTTATCTACATCGATGGTTCCGTAGTTGAACATCAGGCTGAGGTTATCGGTCATGTACCACTGACCCTCGAGTTCCCAGCCCTTGGTTTCGCTCTCACCACCGTTGTTGATGTAGGTAGTTGTGCCAGGAATGGACCCTGGTGGTAGCGTGATGATGGATGAGAACTGTGAGCCTTCTCGGTTTAAGACGTAGTAGGCAAGGTTCAATCGCAGCGTATTGTCGAGTAGGTCATTTTTGAGACCAATCTCGAACTGATCCGCGGTTTCAGGGTTGTAACCTGCGCGGTCTGGTCCTGATGCGTTTCGGATACTAAAGCCGCCACTTCTGAAACCCTCTGAATAGCTGGCATAGAGTAGGGACTGATCCGCTACTCGGTAGCTACCGGACACCGTGATGATCGTTTCCGACCAAGACTTTTCTGGTGTCTCGTAAGAGGCCCCGGGCACACTAGCAAGGCCACGGAAATTGTGCTCGTTATACCCTGGAACACTTGTGTCATCGTAAATCGGATTAGTGAATCTCAAGTCCGCTGGGTTTTCGGGATCTGGGGCTGCAAAAGAGTAGTCGGTGTAGCCGTTGTAGGCTTGCTTACTCTCATCAATGTAGCGAGCACCGACGGTCAATTCCATCGCATCCGATGGGCGGAAGGTGACCGAGCCAAAGATGGCTGACGAGTCGACTGTTTCACCCGCGAGCTGCGTGCTTCTTGCATTGGGAAACTGACAGAACGCTTCAAGACCAGGCGTCGCATTGGATCGAAAACCGATGGCTGCACAGGGTACGCCGTCGGGAAGTCCAATGGCGAATGTCGGTAGCTGGAGTACGTTGTTCGTGTCTTGTCTAAAGTCAAGATCCGAATCGAACATGTAGTAGCCGACCATGGCAGAAAGCTGATCGCTGACATCGATGTCCATGCGCAGCTCGTGGCTTCGAATGGAGTAGTCTTGGTCTCTTAGCGTATGGAGCTGCGCAAAAGGGATTGCAGCGCCATTGATGTCACCACCATCGAAATCTTGGTTCACAAGATCTCTGCCACTTGAGTCGCCAAAGACATAGTGAAGCACCAGAGAGTCACTCAGTTCCCAATCGAGGCGAGCGCCGAGTTGATCAACCTCATAGATGGTCGGCTCAACCTTGTCCGCTCGGTTAACAAAGCGATTGTCTCCATCGAATCGAGGGTCTTGAGGCATTGTTTGTGATCGGTCGTTGATGCGGTCGTAAGTGACGACCAGTTCAGCATCATCATTAATGGCCCACGCAAGGGCAGCGGTTTGCGATGAAAAATCAATGTCGCCCGCCGTTCGATTCAGCGTCACGTTATCGTAGAAGCCATCTCGCTCCCGCTCATTGAAGCCGACTTTGAGCGCTAACTTGTCTGCGGCGATAGGGATATTGACCCGAGCTTTGACTGTCTGCGAGTTGTAGTTCCCCGCTTCGACACTCGCTTTCACGCCGAACTCGTTATATTGCGGTTTGACTCGATTGACGACGATATTACCGCCAATCGTGTTCTTGCCGAAAAGCACGCCCTGAGGGCCACGGTTCACTTCAATTGAGGCGACGTCAAACATGTCGATCAGCTGTCCCGTGCTAGAACCCATTTGGATGCCGTCGACAATCACGCCAACTTGTGGGCTTTGGGTCTTTTCAATATCAGCGTAACCAACCCCTCGGATGTACAGCGCACTAGCGCCTGGGCCTGCTGTGTTCATACCGATATAGACGTTTGGCACCAATCCATCGAAGTCCCTCAGTGTATTTGGCTTCGTGCGCTCAATGGCCTCTTCGCCAAACGCAGTCACGGACAGCGGCACATCCTGAACGGATTCCTCTTGTCGACGAGATGTCACCACGACCTCTTCCATGGTCCTAGATGACTCTTCAGCGTAGATTGCTGTGGTAGGCGCTAGAGTCCCCGCTAGCGCAACGGCAGATGCAACGATCAGCCTCATATCAACCTCCCTATTTTTCTTTTGAGAACAGGCTAATACTGTCCTCCCCGGTCCGATAATCTCCGATCAGCAAAGCCAAGGTCAAGTCGGTTATTGAACTCTCAAATGGAGCTTTTTGTCGAAAATAATCGAAATTGAGAACAGAAATTCGGAATCGGGAAGTCGGATGCGAGGTGAATCCCATTAGGGCTCTCTATCAATTCCGCCTAGTCTAGGAGGAGGCTGAG
>Ga0255757_10001308_pt1 | contig 24356 bp, 21 predicted proteins | sample 071ome_27_FD_179957 | JGI IMG/M metagenome (GOLD analysis project Ga0255757, IMG submission 179957) | Coastal salt marsh microbial communities from the Groves Creek Marsh, Skidaway Island, Georgia - 071409AT metaG (version 2) | ecosystem: Environmental > Aquatic > Marine > Intertidal zone >...
TGAAAAACGTGATGGCTCATGGGGCCTGATGAGTTTTGGGGCCATTTATCGCCGGGACGAATTTACGCCTGCAGTGCCGGGGAACTCGGTGGTGATTCCTCCGGAGAAGCTGCAGGGCTATCGCCCCTCCTATCGCAATCTTTCCTACAGCCTGGCCCTGACGGGCTATGAAGTGAACAATGACCTGCCGGGGGAAGATCGACCTGAAACCATGAAAGCGATTCTCGAAGACTGCTTTGGCTGGGCAGGTCTGCCGGTACCCGATTAATCACAACAGGTAGGGAAAAAATACGCATTTGATCTCAAAGACAGTACCAGATCGGAGTAAGATGGTGCACATTGTTTACATGTTAGTTGCTTGATTTTCATCAATACCATGACAACCATGGATAGCATAATTCGATCATTAATCCTATCGGTAACCCACCGCACATAGATACAGGTAGTCAAACGTTGCTTTTTGCTGTTCTCCATACCCCAGGGGTAATTTTCAGGGAAATCTCGCAAGGGAATTCACAGGTAATCGGAAGTGTCCAGAAACTGACCTTCTTTCTTATCCTGCTGCCGCCAGTTTTCGCCTGGATTGGCTCTACACTTTTTGGCTGGCGACTCGGTACGGCAGATCCCCTCTATTTCGATAACACAACCCGTGTGATTATCAGCTTCTTTTATGCTGACGCCCTCATACTCGGGTATATTGCAACGGTCCTACTGGCCCGCTGGATGACCGACACCTATGGTGTGCAGGGGGTTCGTCTGGAATCTCTGTTCGCCTTTTTCACGGTGGTATGTGCGCCTCTCTCCATTGCCAGTTGTGCCCACATCTACCCGAATATCTTTTTCAACGTTCTGGTGCTGATTCCCTGCATCATCTGGTCGATGAACCTGCTCTACAGGGGGCTGCCGACAGTCCTGAACATTCCGCCAGAAAGGGGCATGCTGATGTCATCTTCCCTGGTTGGCTGGCTACTGGTGGCATTTGTAAGCCTGCTCGGATTGTCAGCTGGCCTGTGGACCTACGGTATCGGGCCGACAATCGGCGTTTAATTATTCTGTAATTTTTCTTAAGGAGTTTTCCGGGCCCAATGCAACCTGATTCCCGTGAAGTTTATCATGATGGTGTCGTCAAACGGCTGGTACAGTTTTCCATACTCTGGGCTGTAGTCGGCATGTTTGTCGGCGTATATCTATCCGCCGAATTAATCTGGCCTGGTCTGGACTTTGGCCAGTTCTGGCTCAGTTTCGGACGTATCCGGCCCCTGCATACCAATGGCATCATATTCGGTTTTGGTGTCTCTGCCCTGATGGCCACGGCCTTTTACAGTGTCCAGCGTACCAGCAACGTGCCTCTGTTCATGCCACGACTGGCCTGGATCTGCTGCTATGGATGGCAGGTAGTTGTGCTGTTTGGCGGTTTGTCGCTGCTTGCCGGCTGGACCTCAACCAAGGAGTACGCGGAACTGGAATGGCCCTTTGATATTGCTATAACAGTGCTCTGGGTTTGTTTTGCTGTGGTGTTCTTCGGCACTATCGCCACTCGCCGAATCAAGAGTATCTATGTATCGAACTGGTTCTATGGCGGCCTGATCATCGTCATCGCCATGTTGCATATTGTGAATAACCTGGCCATTCCGGTGACATATAACAAGTCCTATTCACTTTATGCCGGTGCCCAGGATGCCATTGTTCAATGGTGGTATGGACACAATGCTGTTGGCTTCCTGCTTACAGGAGGTTTTCTGGGGATGGTCTACTATTTCCTGCCCAAGCAGGCCAACCAACCCATATGGAGCTATCGTCTCTCGGTAGTCTCGTTCTGGGCCTTCACCTATACCTATATCTGGGCAGGTCCCCATCATCTTCATTATTCCGCCATTCCGGAATGGGTTCAGTCCCTGGGTATGGCGATGAGCCTTATCCTGCTGGCCCCTTCCTGGGCCACCATGATCAACGGCATCATGACAGTGAGCAAGGCCTGGAAAAAGCTTACCGTTGATCCGGCACTGAAATTTATTGTTCTTGCCCTGGCATTTTATGGCCTTGCCACCTTTGAGGGGCCAATGATGGCGATTCGAAGCGTGAATATTGTCAGCCACTTTACTGACTGGACTATTGGCCACGTCCATTCCGGGGCACTTGGCTGGAATGCCATGATTACCTACGGCACGTTCTATTTCATGGTACCCCGCATGATGGGCCGTGAACTGTACAGTGTCCGCCTGGCCAATATCCACTTCTGGTTGGCACTGGCAGGCACCATGCTGTATATCCTGGCTATGTGGGGCGCCGGTGTGTCCCAGGGATTGCTTTGGTTGAGTATCGATGAACTTGGTGAAGTCAGTTACAGCTTTACTGACATTATGGCCAGCATGGTGCCTTATTACGGACTGCGCCTGGTCGGAGGCCTGGTCTTCCTTTCCGGAACAATCCTGATGGCATATAACCTGCTGCGAACCATGTATGGCCGCCATACGGTGATGGTACATCCACCCGAAGTCATTGATGAGCTCAAGGGCACCCGGCACAACCCCGATGCTGTGATGGGAGCGCCCGCAGCGAATGGAACGGAGGTGCCGGCATGAAGTATCACGGCGTCACATTACATCGCAAGCTCGAGAACAACATGGGCCTGCTGATATTCGGCATACTGTTTGTTTCTGCTATTGGCGGATTGGTACAGGTGCTCCCCAGCATCTTCCAGGACTCCCTGCGCCAGGCCACGGACAACAGTCACCTCTATACGGCCGTTGAACTTACCGGCAGGGATGTCTATATCCAGGAAGGCTGTCATGTCTGCCATACCCAGCAGGTCCGCCCCTTGCTGGCAGAAGTGGAGCGCTATGGACCCTTTTCGCGAGCGGATGAATTTGTCTATGACCGGCCATTTTTATGGGGGTCAAAACGGACCGGACCGGATCTGCATCGTCTGGGTGGCAAGTATTCAGATGACTGGCACAGGGTGCATCTGCTGGATCCCCGCAGCGTAGTCAGTAACTCCATCATGCCCGCCTACCCATGGCTGGAAGAGAATATGGCTACTGATATGGGCGATATTCAGAAAAAAATGCGCGCCCTGCAGACACTGGGTCACCCCTACACGGATGAGGATATAGCGGCTGCGCCGGAAGAAATTGCCGGCCTGACCGAAATGGATGTCCTTATTGTTTACCTGCAGATTCTTGGTACCGGACTTTCGGAGGAACAGCGATGACCTGGTTTATTTTTGTTGGTGATCTTTTCGTCATGCTGTTTATGGTGTGCCTGGTGATCTGGGTGTTCATGGTCAGCTCGGATAAAGATATTGATGATGCAGCCATGATTCCGCTACGTGATGAGGATTATGAATCAGATAGTATGAACAAGCTGGAAAACAAAGGGCAGGAGGGCATTTCCAATGGCTGATATGCCCAATGATTTCTGGAGTGGCTGGATTATCGTTGTCACCCTGGTCAGCTTTATCGGACTGGTCTGGCTTGTTGTGAGTGTCTATACCGCCGCACCACCCAATCCTGATGAGGTGGACCATACGGTATGGGATGAAAATCTCCAGGAAGGGATTAATCCGGCCCCTTTGTGGTGGTTCTGGCTGATTTTTTTCATGATGGTTTTTTCCGTTTTCTACCTGATGTTCTATCCGGGACTGGGTTCATTCAAGGGCGCTTTTCAATGGTCCCAGGGGGGTGAACTCAGTGAACGCATGGATGCATTCAATGATGAATACACTGAACTCAGAGCTGAAATCGCAGCCATGCCATTACCGGAGATACAGTCCAGTGAACGGTTGATGAATGCGGCTGCTGACCTCTTTGAACAGAACTGTACGGCCTGTCATGGGTATGAAGCACAGGGGCAGGCGAATCTCTTTCCCAATCTCAGTGATGATATCTGGCAGTGGGGTGGCAGCCCTGAAAATATCGAGACCACATTGCTAAATGGACGCACGGCAGTCATGGCCGGGTGGGAAGCACTATTGGGCGATGAAGGTGTCGCCAATGTGTCGGACTATGTACTGGTACTTGGAACTCCTGCAACAGAAGGGCATCCAGGACAGGCGCAGTTCGCCCAGGTCTGTGCTGCCTGTCATGGTCCGCAAGGCATGGGAAATCCTTTGCTTGGTGCACCCAACCTGACAGACGATGACTGGCTTTATGGCGGTGATATTGAGGCAATCCGTCACAGTGTCCGCAATGGACGTAACGGTTATATGCCTGCCTTTGGCGACCGGCTGGATGATATGCAGATTCGTCTCCTTGTTGCCTGGCTCACACGTAATTGATCTGATAGCGGCCTGAAAAGGCCGCTTCCTTTACCATTCACGCCTTTTGACGGTAGACTTGCCGTTTTTGATTCTCCTGTTCATTCACCTGTCTCCTGACAGGCTAATTCGTTCTCTCTCCAGGAAGGCTTTCATGAAGAAATTGTTTGTTTCGCTGCTTGGCATGTTTCTTGTTTCTGTGGGTAGCACCGTCTTTGCCCAAACCAGCAGTCCTCAATTGATGTCAGACATATCAGACATAGTAGTGGAATACCCGGGTATTACCGACAGGGAGGCCATGGTAGTCCTTGAGTTCACGGTGGATGCTTCAGGGCAGCCCACTGATTTTGAGGTTGTGGATGGCTTCTACGATCAACGCTTCGTGGATGCGACCATTGATGCCGTGGGCTCGGCGGTATTCAGTCCTGCAATGAGTAATGGCGAAGCCGTGGCCTGGCCGGGTTACCGATTAACAAGCCGTTTTATCATTGAGGACCTGTTCAACACCGTCCAGCCTGGATTCAGTTCAGCGATCAGGAATATTGAAAATGACATGGCTGCCGGAAAGTATGAGCAGGCAGAAAGACAGGCTTTGGCACTCAAGGCTGAAGGCGTACGCTATTTTTATGAACATGCCTATGTCAATCTGCGACTGTCGGAAATCTACCTTCTTCAGGGCCGGTTGCAGGAAGCCGCAGTAGCTAATTCCCAGGCTGTTCTTTCCTACCGGAATGGGGAACAGAAAAATTATGGACTGGATAGTGCCAAACTGGTGGATTCATTCAATATTCAGACCGTCGGCCAATTTGTTTCCAATGAATTCTTCAATGGCATGGATACCAATGCCTCGGTCATGATGGATATTGATACCCATGAGCCGGCATCGACAAGACGCCCACCCCATCTGCGCAGTGGCCTGCGATATTCCAGCCAGGGAAGTGACCTGGGTGACAAGGCGACTATGGATATTCTCAATGCCGGGCTCATGACTGATGCACTTCAGGCAGCGGTCCAGATTCATGCCCGGTTGGGGCAGATACGGTCTGCTAAAAAGGCCTATGAGCGTTATGCAGATCTGAATCCCCGTATTCCGGAAATTCTTGATCAGATCAATGCGCTGGTTGATCAGAGTCTGGAAGCTGGATCTCCGCTGCAGTCACGCCACCAGGTACATGCCGGTGATTCGCTGTTTTTCCCCTGGCGGAGGATTTTTACCGTAGCCAATGTAGCGGACGGACAACTGACCTCGGTAGACTTTCAGTGTGAACGTCGAAAAATACGTCTGGCCTTTCAGGTGGGGGCCGAGTGGCAGATCCCGGACAGTTGGGGAAACTGCGCCCTGCGTTTTCGGGGAGAAGAGGGTACTCGGTTCGACATCATCGAATTTGAGTGAGCCAAACAGGGTTTCATAAACGGTTTAAGCATCAGTCTGGCATTGTTTCTGGTCTTTATTCTATGAAAAACCATTATTTTTCAAGGGGTTTTCACTATCCTGAATGAATACGGGGACTGCCATCAGGCAGGATTTGCTGTACACTATGGACCCTCTGAAAGAGCTAGATTTATTCACCCAACAACAAGCGCCTGTCATGGCGACAATGGAGATTTTTCATGGCGATCGAACTGCCTCCTTTACCTTATGCCCAGGATGCCCTGGAACCCCATATTTCCAAAGAGACTCTGGACTACCATTACGGCAAACACCACAACACCTATGTTGTTAAACTCAATGGCCTGATTGACGGTACGCCGGAAGCAGATAAAAGCCTGGAAGAAATCGTCAAGAGTTCTTCAGGTGGTGTGTTCAACAACTCTGCACAGGTATGGAACCATACTTTTTACTGGCACTGCCTGAGCCCCAACGGTGGCGGAGAGCCTTCCGGTGCTGTCGCTGATGCCATCAATAGCGCCTTCGGCTCATTTGATGAATTCAAGGCCAAGTTCACTGACAGTGCTGTTAACAACTTCGGTTCCGGCTGGACCTGGCTGGTGAAAAATGCCGACGGTAGCCTGGCTATAGTGAATACTTCCAATGCAGCAACACCACTGACTGATGATGGTGTGACACCGCTGCTCACTGTTGATGTGTGGGAGCATGCCTATTACATCGACTACCGAAATGTTCGCCCGGATTACATGGCAGCATTCTGGAATCTGGTGAATTGGGACTTTGTCTCCAGTAACCTGGGGTAAACCCATCATGGTACCCGTCAAAAAAAAGACTGTCATTGACAGTCTTTTTTTTGTTCTAAGATTTACAAAAACCCTTGAGAATTGACAGATAGAAGTTAATGGTAGCGTCAAAGACGAATCTCTTTCAGACTTTCCTCAGTGACCTTTTTGTGCAGAAGGGCGCTGATGCTGTGGTGAATCAGCTCAGCTTCCTGACAGGCGCCATTGTTATTACCCACAATGGTGTGGTTATTGCTGCTGACCGAAAATTTACCAAACTGGTTGGTTATTCCAAAAAGTCGCTGGTGGGAATGACAGCGTTTCAATTGATTTCCGCTGATGAAATTGCCGACATGGAAACACGTTTTGCCAGGGAAAATATCAGCCACTATTCTCTCAAGTTGCTAACCAGGAGCAAGGAGATCAGACATGGCTTGTCGCTCCCCTGAGCTTTGTTGCTGAAGGCGAAACCTATCGTGTAGCCGAGTTTGTTGATATCACGCTATTGAACAACACATTACAGCAACTAACTGAAGAAGAGATCAAATTCAGGGCAGTGTTTGAGCAGGCCGCGGTTGGCATTGCCAGGGTATCCCTTCAGGGCGATTGGCTGGAAGTCAATTCTCGACTTAGTGACATACTGGGCTATTCCAAGAAGGAATTATTGCAGCTTACATTTCAGGATATCACTTATCCGGAGGACCTGTTGCCGGATCTGGAACTGGTCAATGAGATGCTGACCGGAAAACGTCAACGCTATTCGATGGAGAAGCGATATTTTCATAAATCCGGCAAGGTGATCTGGGCATATCTCACCGTATCATTAATCAGGGACAAATCGGGTATTCCACAATATTTTGTATCAGTGATTGAAGATATCAACTACAAGAAGCATGTCGAGTACCAACTCAGGTACAAGGCTTCCCATGACCATTTGACAGGTCTTCTGGTGCGTCCGATCTTTACCGAACAACTCACGGTCGAACTCAACAGATGTCGTCGGTACAAGAGAGAACTGTCACTTATCATGCTGGATATAGATAATTTCAAGAGCGTCAATGATAGCCATGGTCATGCAGTAGGAGATGAGGTGCTCAAAAAGTTTTCCAGGGTGCTCAAAGACAATGTGCGTGAAATAGACTGTATTTGTCGCTTCGGGGGAGAGGAATTCATTATATTGCTGCCGGAAACTTCAGCCGAATCAGCGCAATTATTTGCTGAGCGTATACTTGGGCAAATACAAAAAATTCGGATTAAAGCCCGTAGGAAAAACATTCGCATTACGGCAAGTATCGGAGTGGTGTCCTATCCCCGGCATTATAAAAGTCTTAACCGGTTACTCTCTGCGGCAGACGAAGCCATGTACCAGGCTAAAAGCGCAGGTAAAAACAGGGTAGTTACAGCCAATAGCTAATTCATAATGTCCTGTTGAATTCAGGCAAACCCTAGAGCGCTGATGACATGATAATGTCATTGATGCGCTGGAACCGCTCAATATTCAGCGCTGGATGCATAACCCCCGCTGTGAGACAGGCAAATGATATATCCCATTCCGGATCAACCCAGATCAGGGTGCTGCCTGCCCCGTAGTTGCCATAGGCGCCCGCGCTGGACAATGTCCCTCCATAGATTGATGGACAGACCTTCTCACCCCTGAGTCCAAAACCCAGGCCTATATAGGCAGGATAGGGTTCCCAGCCATGGTTGATGGCTATTCCCTTGTACAGTTCGTTGGGCTTGTCCTCTGTCCAGTTGGTCGTGGCCAACTCAATCATGGCTGGGGAGACAATCCGATTTCCATCAAGACTGCCGCCCTGGCGATACATCTCGGTAAAACGATAGAGATCCGGTACTGTTGAGACAGCCCCTACCCATGGCATTTCTGCCTTTTCATCAGCAAAGGCTCCCTGGGGATGATCAGGCAGGTTGCTGGAGCGATGCTCCTGGGGAGGCTTGCCGCGGAAATCGGGAAAGATGTGTCTATCTTTCAGATCCTTGCGCACACCGATTGAGGTGTCTTTCATCCCAAGTGGAGTCAGGACTTCATCCTGCAGGAGTTCCCGGTAACTTCTACCCTGGGGATCGCAGCGACGTACCGCTTCGCCCATCAGTGCATGATGCACCAATGGTGAGTAATGGACTCTTTCACCGGGTGGCTCCAGGGAACGAATATTCTGGCAGATGGCTTCAATAATCTGGTCCAGTTTGTCGATGGTCATATCCGCTTTTGGGATCCAGACAGGTGGCAACCCGGATGAATGCGTCAACAGGTGGTAGAAATTGATGGTTTCACGCTGACCGCCCTTGAACTCCGGGATGATGTCACTGACCCGGGTCGTCAGGGCAAACTGTCCCAGCTCAATGGCTCGGAAAACCAGGGTATTGGTAAATGCCTTGGTCAGGGAAAACAGTGAAAACACCGAATCGGTTTGCAGGGGAATTTTGTGTTCCTGATCGCCCCAGCCGATGGCTTCCAGCATGCCAAGTTCACCATGGCGTCCTACCGCAATAACGGCGCCAAAATACTTGTCATCCTCAATGTCTTTTTCAATAACAGATTTAAGGTGGGCCAGGCGATCAGGGTCCAGACCGGAAGCAGAGTGGGACATAGTGTTACTTTCTCTTGTGTTTGTATGATTCAAAGGATGTGAATAAAAACGTAAGCCTAGCACAAACCGCTAGCTTTTCGGGATGCTCCAGCGTCCAAGTATGGACTCATGATCCTGGTTTTTAGTGTGTACACCATGCGGGGTGGTAGACGGGGTTTTATTCAGCAGCGGAAAAGCTCCGGCCTGAGGGATATCGGCTATGTTCTGGAAGCTGTTGCGGGCCTGGTTATGAGGGTGCCCGGGTGCTTCTGCCAGGCTCAATACCGGACCAATGCAGACATCGTCGTTGGCAAAGTATGTCATCCATTCATCGCGGGTTTTGCCTGAGAAAAATGTCTCCAGTTCAGTGATACGCGACGGCCAGGAATCCCGATCCCACTGACTGGTAAGCCATTCATCATGCAGGTCTGCCTTGGCAATAAAAGCCTTGTAAAAGGGTGGTTCGATACAGGCCAGACTGACCCATTTCCCATCGGCACACTGGTAGACATTGTAGAAAGGGGCAGCGCCGTCAATGACATTGCTCTCCCGGGTATCTTTCCAGGCACCTACAGCAAAATCACCATAAATCATGTTCATCAACGAGATAACGCCATCGGTCATGGCAGCATCGACGACCTGACCCTCCCCGGATCGGGTGGCATGATGCAGGGCGGCCAGGATGCCCATCACCAGGTACATGGCACCGCCACCAAAGTCGGCGACCAGGTTCAGGGGGATGGCGGGTTTTTCGGTCGTTCCCATGGCATGCAGGGCACCTGTCAGTCCCAGGTAATTGATGTCATGACCTGCCAATCGGGAAAGTGGACCAGTTTGTCCCCAACCGGTAATGCGTCCATAGACCAGGGACGGATTCAGGGCCAGAAGCTCGTCGGGACCCAGTCCCAGGCGTTCCATGACACCAGGACGAAATCCTTCAATCAGGATGTGGGCCTTGCCAGCCAGGGCTTTCGCCGTGTTGAGGCCATCGTCACTTTTCAGGTCAAGCACTATGGAAGATCTGCCGCGGGATTCCACATCTTCCGGTTTGTAATCCGGACCGGCTTCGCGATCTATGCGAACGACATCGGCACCGAGATCGGCCAGCAGCATGCCAGAGAAAGGAGCAGGACCAAGGCCGGCAAATTCGAGAACGCGAATGTCAGAGAGGGGGCCGGGATGTTTCTTGGGCATGGGTGTGCTTACCTGAGAGTTTTTTTAAGGACGCAGGATGCAAGATACAAGATACAGGATACAAGGGAAACTTTTTGGTTTTGTCAGACACCGAGAGTTTGACAAAGTTTTGCAGTGGAAGAATGTGGTTGGAAGAGATAAAAAAATAAAAGGATAAAAGGAAAAAAGGTGAGCAGTTCAGGTTAGGGATCGATACAGGGACACAAGGATACAAGGATACAGGGATACAGGGATACTAGGATACAAGGATACAAGGCAGACAGTTCTCTTGTTCTGCCGTAGGTCGGCAAAGCGCAGCGTATGCCGACAGAAAAGCGGGATAGATGTTTAAGGATAAAGATAAAGGTCTGCATTTCGTAGGCCAAAAGAGTTCCGCAGGACCGTTATCTGGCAGGAGCTTTCAGATTTATTGAAAAGCTCAAATAAAAACCCTTGACGAAAAATCTCAGGCGAACCATCCTGCCTTTAGCCTTTAGCCTTTAGCCTTTAGCCTTTAGCCTTTAGCCTTTAGCCCTATCTCTTTCCCAATCTTTCCCCCTTCAACCGAATCCCGAGAGCCTCCCTGTCCACCGTATCGTCGGTGATTCCTTCTGCCCGAAGAATATGCTTTTCAATTTTCTGGGTAGGCGTTTTGGGAAGTTCATCAGTGAAACGGAAATAACGCGGGATCATGAAGTGGGCAAGGCGTTGGCTAAGAAATTCTGACATAGCGGGGACATCCGAAGTAGCTTTTCCTTTCATGACCAGTACGGCAAGGACTTCTTCTTCCCCTCCATCTCCGGGTACAGCAACCACGGCAGCCTCCCTGACTCCAGGGAAGGCGAGTAATTCTTCTTCCACTTCAAAGGAGGAGATATTTTCTCCCTTGCGCCGGATGGCATCCTTCGCGCGATCAACAAAATAATAGTTGTCCTGGTCATCTCGGGTAAACAGGTCGCCGGTGTGAAACCAGCCGTTCTGCCAGGTTCTGGCTGTGGCTTCAGGGGCATTCAGGTAGCCGTGGCTGATGCTATAGGGATCATCCACATGAACGAGGAGTTCACCGATTTTTCCGGTCCCAACATCCCGGCCATGGCTGTCCACAAGCCTGAGTTGAACACCGGGTCTTGGCGATCCACAGGTGCCACGGGCAGTGGGATTTGGTCCACCCCAGAGGGGAACTGACAGCTCTGTCATGTTGAATTCGGTATGTACTTCAATGCCGAAACGTTCACCAAAAGCGAGTGCATCATCACCGAAAGGAGCAATGACAACCCGTTTAACCGGGTGATTCCTGTCCTCATCGGAAGGGGGCTGATCCATCAGATATTGGACCATGGCACCAAGTAAACCTACGGATGTGGCCTGCATGGTGTTGACGGTATCCCAGAATCCGGAGGTGCTGAAGCGTTCCACGAAGGCTGCGCAACCGCCATGAACCAGAGCAAACCATAATCCCAGAATACCTCCCACGTGAAACATGGGGAGTGCAACCAGGTTGGTATCATCAGGTCCGACATGCCTGAATTCAGTTGCGCTGGTAAACAGATGCTGATAGCTGCATAGCACACCCTTGGAGGGACCGGTGGTTCCGGAGGTATAAATAACGGCAGCGGTATCACGGGGAGAAATCTCGGGCGCTGGCAAACCAGCAGCATGATTGTCCTGTTCCAGCACTGAAACGCTGTGCTGTGTGAGTGAGGTGTTTGCAAGCCGTTCCTCCCCCACAATGAACAATGTCTGGAGACCAGCTGTCTCCACGTCTTCCAGGCGATCAATCAGACGGCCGTCTGCAACCATCATGTGAGCACCTGAATTGACTATCACATGTTCCAGCAGTCTGCCGCGATAGGCCGTATTAAAAGGGACATAGATGGCGCCCAGGGAATTCAGTGCCAGGTAGAGCAGGACGGCCAGGGGGCTGTTGGGTAGCCAGGAGAGGACATAATCCCCCTGTTGCACTCCCTGATCCGCAAGATTGGCAGCCAACTTACAGGTTTCATGTCGGAGCGATTCGCCAGAATACTGTTCACCGCTGTCAAAGCGAAGCATGATCATGTCCGGGCAATGCCGGGCATTGTAGTTGAGATATTCGTTTATTGTACGCAGATCATATCTGTCGTTTGTCATGAATGTAGAGCCAGCTGGAGGCCAGTGCTATGCCTCTTCTTCAGACAGGATTTCAGTGGCACTTCGATTAAAGTACTTGATGGAATTCATCAGAATCAGTGAAGAGACTGAGCCAAACACAACGGCGATGGTCAGCATGGACTTGTTAATGGCCATGGCATCCTGATAGAGATAATCGTTGAGGAAACCCACGCTGATCGGGCCAATAACATTGTTGATCATGCCCACCACGAAAATATAGATGGCAATGGCCTGCCCACGAAACTGGTTTGGGGTAATATAATTGACGGCAGCAGGAGCCAGGGCTACCGGCATGCCGAAACAACCTACAGCAGGGCAGAGCAGGGCAAAGGCCAGATACGGGTTGGGAACCATGGCAGCGGTACCCGCAAAGACTGTGGCTGCCAGGATTGCCCAGATGGAGACCTTTATATAGGCATGCTGCTGCCCTTTTTGCAGGAGCCTGTCGGCCACGGCCCCACCGAGAAGGATGCCAAGGGTGCCCATGACCATAACGATTGTGCCGAAGGTCAGACCAATCCGGGAGGTTTCCCAACCGTGGATACGGTTAAACAGCGGGGTTGTCCAGGCAAAAAAACCGATTGCCATGGCACCGGCCAGCCCGAATCCGAGAAACATGACGGCATAGGCCATGAAGTGTTTTTTGAAAAACTCTTTTGTAGCGCCAAGGTCGCTGGCTACTGCCTTGCCATCTTTTGTGAGCATGCCATGACGGAAGGGTTCCTTGATAGTGCCCATGATCATGACCAGGACAATTCCCGGCAGGCTGACAACCATGAAGGTAACCTGCCAAGCACTGAGTTCACCGAGCAGGGGCAGCGTCAGGACATCCCCGGCATTGGAAACCATACCAACAACAAGGCCGCCAAGAATAAACGACAGGCCAACACCTACATAAACCGCCATGAAAAAGAACGCTACCGGTTTGCCACGTTTGTCCTTGGGGAAGTAGTCACTGATTATCGAGTTTGATGCAGGTGACAGGGTGGCTTCCCCAATGCCAACCCCAATCCTGGCAATAAACAGATGAATAAAGTTCCGGGCCATGCCACAGGCAAACGTCATTAGGCTCCAGACCAGCATGCCAACGGAGATAATGACCTTGCGGTTTTTCTTGTCGGCCAGCCGACCGAGGGGAATACCTGCAAAGGTATAGAAAACAGTAAAGGCAAAACCCTGTAACAGTCCTATCTGGGTATCCGTAATGTCCAGATCCGCTTTGATGGGATCCACCAGCAGGGAAATGATCTGCCTGTCGATGTAGGAAACAACAAACGCGAGGAATAGAACGACTACCACATACCAGGCGTAGGTTGGATTGGGATAGCCTGAATCTCCTGTTGGCTTGTCTTGCATGGATTCCCCCGAGTCAGGTAGTTTTTTATTTTTCTGAAGGCAGCGAGTGTACTTGATTGGAAGGTATGGATAAATGGAAAAAAGGATAAAAGGATAAAAGGATAAAAGGATAAAAGGAAGAAAGGTGAGCTGTTCAGGCAGGCCATCAATACAGGGAGACAAGGATACAAGGATACAAGTCAGGTAGTTCTCTTATCTCCCGTAGGTCGGCAAAGCGCAGCGTATGCAGACAGAAAAGCGGGATAGATGTTTAAGGATAAAAGATTAAGGTCTGGATTTAGTAGGCTTGAAGAGAATCGCAGGACCGTTATTCGGCGATAGAATTTGGACATTGATTGAAAACCTGAATATAAGAACTTGATGGAAAATCCGGGTCGAACCATCCTGCGTTGTATCCTTTTATTCCCGTATCCTTTTCTGACCTGAATCAAACTTCACGGGGATTGCCCTTGCTACGACGCAAGACGCAGTGATATAAAATCGTCCTCGAATTGAATTGTAAGACGAACAAAACAGGACCACGCAATGAACTCCATGATGACTCCCCACGATGCTGAAACAAAAATAAAGTACGTGGTAAAAGGCGAACACACCATTTTTTACCCGGGAGATAGGGAGAAATCCTACTGGCCTGGTGAATTTCATGATGTCATCGTCAAGGACCTGCATGCTGTGGCAGCCAGTGAACAGCCTACCGTTGAGAAGAATGGCTTTGCGTTAATGCATCATGATACGGCGATGAAGGCAGACGACTACTACGATGAAGATACGGTGCAGCGGGTGTTTTACCCGGAGATGTGTGCCTTGGCAAAACAGGTCAATGGTGCTGAAAAATCCATTGCATTTGGTCATGTAGCCCGCAGTGACGCACCCGATGCCCGCCAGCATGCCCAGCCTTCACATGCCGCCCATGTAGACTATGGCCGTAAAACCGTTGAGGAGTACACCCGGAATATCCTTGACGATGAAGCGGATAAGTGGCTACAGAAACGGGTTGTGTTGATGAACTTCTGGCGTCCTATCAAGACTGTTCACCGATCACCACTGGCCCTGTGTGATGCAGCAACTGTCGAGAAAGATGACCTTAATTTTGCCGAAGTCCGAGGTGGGCTGAATGATCCTGACCGACCACCATTATATGGCTGGAACCTGTCCTGGAATCCGGACCACAAATGGTACTATGCCTTTGAAATGCAGCCGGAAGAGATATTTGCTTTCAAGCTGTATGACTCAAGGGATGATGCTCCCCAGTATACCGGGCACACAGCCATTGAGCTGCCATGGACTGATGACAGCACACCGCCGCGCAACAGCATGGAAATACGCACCATCTCTTTTATCGACGAATAACTGCCTTGTGATGGCATGCCCCTTGCCTGGACAGGCCAGGGGTGGGTAGACTCCCATCAACAATAAAAACAACCCGACATGAGCTTCCTTCTATTGTCGGGACAAGGGGGAACATCATGTCTGCACCAGCCCAGACTGCGCCTGAAAAAAAAGGCTTTTTCTGCTACGAAAACGGCATTCTGCTGTTACTTGGTTTTACTTTTGGTCTGATCTTTTTTGACCGTAATGCCGTTGGTGTACTTTCCGCTAATATTGTTGAAGACCTGGGACTGTCCAATGCCCAGTTAGGCATGTTGAGTTCCGGTCTGGCCCTGGCCTGGGCGATATCAGCCTATGCCTTCAGCGCATGGTCTGACCGCAAGGGCTCGCGCAAGCCCTTTATTTTATTTTCCATCATTGTTTTTTCTCTATGCTCTGCCAGTTCAGGGCTGGCTGGCTCCTTTGGCTTCCTGCTCATGGCGCGTGTTGTGATGGGTATTGCGGAAGGACCTTTCCTGCCAATCTGCCTGTCTGTCATGAACGAGGAAAGCTCCCCACACCGAAGGGGCCTCAATGCCGGAATTATGCAAAATGTATTTGCCGCGCTACTGGGCACTTCCCTGGCGCCGATAGTACTGACCGCACTGGCCCAGGCTTTTGACTGGCGTATAACCTTTTACCTGACTGGCATTCCCGGGCTTATCTGTGCCTTCCTTGTCTGGAAGTTTATGCGTGAACCGAAATCCCATACGGAGCAGGCTGTTACTGAACCAACCGAGATCGGTGAGCAGGAAGGCCATGTCGTCAAATTCAGCGCATTGGGTATGTTGAAGGAACACAATATTCGTATCTGTGCTCTTATATCCATCTGCCTGGTGTCCTGGTTTCTGGTGACCCTGACTTTTATCTACGTCTTTCTGCCCACCTACCGCGGGTTTTCTCCGGAAGATACGGTGGCGGTGACTTCCGTGATGGGGATTTCGACCATGTTATGCGGCTTTCTGGTTCCGGGACTTTCAGACCGTATTGGTCGCAAACCAGTGATGATTGTCTTCACTTTCATTGGCATGATCATGCCATTAACAGCGCTTTATTTTGAGGGGCCGCTCTGGATCATGGCCTTGCTGTTTTTTGTTGGCTGGAGTGCCACAGGATCGTTTGCCTTATTCATGGGAGTTGTCCCCGGTGAATCAGTGAATCCGAAGCTGGCGGCCACGTCCATGGGGCTGGTGGTTTGTATCGGTGAGCTGGTTGGTGGTTTTGCGGCGCCTTCCCTGGCCGGTGTATTGGCAGATTCAACGTCCCTTCAGGCACCAATGTACATGTGCCTGGGCTTTGCTTTCCTGGCTGGCGTATCAGCGTTGTTCCTGAAGGAGACGGCCCCCTCGAAAGTAGGATAAATAAAAAAGGGGGCAGAACAGTTTTGTTCTGACCCCGCATGGGTTTGGCCTTGATCAGTTTTTGCTGGTATCCAGACGACAGCCGTCGTCGTCACTCACTACGTAACCGGCTGAAGGATCAGCAAAATGCGAGCCGATAACGAGTACATCCTGGTTCGCCATATCCTTCACAAAGTCCTCACGGGATTTGGCCCCCTTTTCCTGGTCCATGTCGAAACGGACAATGCGCGCAGGTTCTTCCAACTGGATAGGACAATGCATCAGGTCACCGGTAATCATGGCTTTTTCACCTCTTGATTCGATGTTGATGCTGACATGCCCCGGTGTATGGCCGGGAGTGGGGCGCAGTGTGATTTCAGGGCAGGGTCTGTGATCCGGTTCGATAAGGTCAACCAGCCCGGCATCAATAACGGGCTGGACGGCATCGAACATGTGGTTCAGGTCATGGTACCCATTAGTGTCCTGAAGCATTTTCCAGTGCTCGTATTCGTGTTTGCCAAACAGGTATCGTGCGTTGGGAAAGGTTGGTACCCATTGTCCATCCACCAGATGTGTGTTCCAGCCCACATGGTCAAAATGCAGATGGGTGCATAACACCATATCTATTTCATTGGGATCGAAACCGGCATGTTTCAGATCGTCCAGGAAGGATGTTTGCATATTGGTGAAGACATCAAATTCCCGTTGGCGATCTGCCCCAATGCAGGTGTCCAGCATGATCTGGTGTTCGGGAGTCCGCATCACGAAACACTGGAAGCTGATAATCATCTTGCCGTCCTCGGTGGCAAAGTGAGGCTTGAGCCACGGATATTTCTGGACATCATCAGGGCCTGCATCGGGCCATAACATGGAAATATCATCGGCCCAGCCATCAACTTCAACGATGCGTGTGATTTCAACGTCACCGATTTTCCAGGTTTTCAGTGTTTCTAATGACATGTTTTTAATTCCTGTTTTGGTTTCTTGTAAATAGGCATTCAGGCCAGGTCTGATAAAGGCTCTGGTGCGGAAACACCGAGAATCATATCGGCGGCTTTTTCGGCAATAGCCACGACGCTGGCGTTGGTGTTGGCTCCGGGGACACGGGGATAAATGGAAGCATCGGCCACCCGCAGATTTTCCATGCCATGAACCTTGAGTTCATGGTTGACTACATCAGTGTCACTGTTGCCCATGCGGCAGGTTGAGCCGGGATGATGTACGGTAATCATGGTCTCCCGGATATAGGCTTCCAGTTCGTCATCACTTTGGATGTCCTTGCCAGGTACCCTTTCAGTCGCATCATATTGCCCAAAACTGTCATGCAGAGCCACCTGCCGGGCCAGTTTCAGGCCGCGAAGCAGTGTCTGAATATCTTCACGTTCCTTGCCCAGACCAAGATCTATTTTTGGTGCCTGCAGCGGGTCATTGCTGGCCAGGGTTACGGCACCACGACTTAGTGGATAAAGGCAGACTGTGGCAACCGCGTAGCCATGATTAATGGGAATCGGGAATGGCTTGATGTTTCGTCTGGCCGGCTGGAAAACCAGTTGCAGGTCAGGTCGATCACTGTATGGCAGTGTCTTGATATAGGCATTGGTTTCAAACAGGTTGCTTGCCATTGGTCCCCCACGAAACAGGGCATACTGGAAGAATTGCATGATGTCCCTTGGCATGGCCTTCCAGGATATGGCGTAGGAAGTACTGTCATCCATGTCCAGGGCAGTGTAGGTAGAAGGATGATCGTGAAGGTTTTTGCCCACCCCTTTGAGTTCATGGACCACATCTATCCCGACTTCCTGCAGCTGTGCACTGTCGCCTACACCGGAATTAAGGAGAATGTGGGGAGAATGATAGGCACCACCACTGACAATGACTTCCTTGCCAGCACCATAGGACTGAATCCCTGCGGGAGATTGTATCTCCACACCAATCGCTTTCTTGCCCTCAAAGAGCACGCGGCGGGTAGGGCTTTTCGACAGTACAGTCAGATTCTTGCGTTTCATGGCGGGGCGCAGATACGTGGCAGCTGTGGAAACCCGTTTCCCTTTCCAGATAGAGCCCTGGCGAAAGCCGTAGCCATTGGGATGAGCAGTATTGAAGTCTTCACAGTAAGGGAATCCCATATCTTCCATGGCTTCATTGAAGGCATTACAGAGTTTGTTGGGTTTGGGAATAAAACTGACCCCCATGGGGCCACCGGTGTTGTGGTAGGGCGAATCCTTATACTCCGGGTTGTGTTCCGAGCGCAGGAAATAGGGCAGCAGATCGGCATAGCTCCAGCCGCTGTTGCCTTCAGCAGCCCAGTCGTCATAATCCTTGCCGTCGCCACGGTAATAGGCCATGCCATTGATGGACCCGCAACCGCCAATAATTTTCCCACGAGGCAGTGGAACTCTCCGGCCGTTGAGGCCTTCCTGGGGTTCTGTCGATAACCCCCAGCCCATTTTCGGGTTCATGATGGCACATCCAACGGCAGCAGGAATGCTGATATAAGGGTGTTTTTCAGAGCCGCCAGCTTCGATCAGACAGACACGGTTGTCGGGATTTTCGCTTAACCGGGCAGCCAGTACGCAGCCAGCAGTGCCAGCGCCGACAATGATGTAATCGAAGGTTTGTTGAAACTGGATAGAGTTATCTGTCATGGGGATTTTCGATTCGTTGTTTTGCTATTATGGTGTTTTTATTGTGTGTCTTTCTGAATAATCTGTACGTTTGTCAAAGCGACCTCGTTACAGGTCGGATAGACACCGACTATATCAAAAACAGGGGTGAGGAGCGATTTTGGAACTCAAAGAGACAATCACGGCACGAGGACATGAATATCCACTGGGCGGACACTATGAACCAGAATTCCAGCCCGTTGTAGATGCATTTATTGAGAACTTCCGGGTGGAAGATGAGATCGGAGCCGGTTGTTCCGTAGTGCAGGATGGCAAGACAGTTGTTGATATATGGGGTGGATGGCGTAACAGTGCCCTGAATGATGCCTGGGACGGTCCCAGTACTGTCTGCATGATGTCTGTAGCCAAAGGCATAACCGCGATCTGTTTCAATATGCTCATGGACCGTGGTCTTGTCAGCCCGAATGATCCCGTTATCAAGTACTGGCCTGAGTACGGTCAGAATGGTAAGGAGAGCACGCTCATTCGTCATTTCCTGGATCATACGGCAGCAGTGCCGGTGCTCACCACGAATAAACTGTGGCCGGGAGCGATGTTTGACAGGGAAGCTATTGTCCATGCCCTGGAAGAACAGGAACCGCTCTGGGAAATTGGCACCAGGGCGGCTTACCATGTGCACCACCAGGGTTTCCTGCTGGGTGAGGTGATGCGCCGCGTGACAGGCATGACAGTAGGTCCTTTTCTGCGCCAGGAAGTCAGTACGCCACTGAACGCCGAATATTATATTGGTGGCATGAGCGAGGAAGAGCAGTCCCATGTCGCGGAAGTGATGCCGAATATGGAGGCCAGGCTGTTCGCCGCCAAGGACAAGGAAGATGACACTTCACTGCGCCACCTTGCCTTCAAGCAGAATCCCGATGAACCCTGGGCTACCACCATGAACCGCAAGGAATGGCGGGAAGTGGAAGTGGCCAGTGGTTCAGGTCATGGCAATGCCAGGGGGGTAGCCCGTATTTATGGCTGTGTGGTCAATGGTGAACTTGATGGTGTGAGACTGCTAAGCCGTGAAGGTCTTGAAACCATGATCACTGAACAGCATAACCAGCATGAGGGCTTTCAGGATCGACCATATCACCAGGCCATGGGTATTTTGCTCAATACTCCTGAGGCTGTTTACATGGGGCCCAATATGCGCAGTTTTGGGCACCATGGTATTGGTGGTTCCATTGGCATGGGCGACCCCGACGCCAAACTGGGCTTTGCCTATTGCTGCAACAAGATGCATGCGGTGGGAACCAACGGGCCGAGGGCGGCCCGACTGATTGATGCGATGTATTCTGTCGGGTAATAAAACTGACGGTAAAAAGCTAAAAGCTAAAAGTAAAAAGCTAAAAGCTAAAAGCTAAAAGTAAAAAGCTAAAAGTTAAAAGTTAAAAGTTAAAAGCCATCAAAAAGAGTTGATTACCAGGACACTGGTCTCATTCTATTTTGGCCTTCAGCCTAGTTGCAGGCCGCGACGCCGCCATCCACGTTGAAAATTTCCCCATGGACGAAGTCCGCTTCCTTGCTGAGCAGGAAGGCAATGGCATGGGTGTTGTCTTCCAGGGTGCCATTACGACGCAGGGGTATCCATGCGGCCCGTTTCTCGTATTCTTCCTTGCTGTTCAGACCGAGTGAACCAGGTGTTGGGACTGAGGCTGGTGAGACAGCATTGACGCGGATATTTTTGGGGCCCAGTTCGGCCGCGATGGTTTTGGTGAATACGGTCACGGCCCCTTTCACGGAACTGTAGACAGAGGTACCCGGGAATCCACGCGTAGCGACGGGCGAGGCGAGATTAATAATTCGTCCACCACGCTCTGCATCATAGTGCTTGAGCATGGCCTGGGCTGACCAGAAGAGGGCTTTCACGCCGATATCGAGCATGGCACTGACCATCTCTTCATCCACTTCCTCCACCGGGCAGTACCGCAGCAACATGGCGTTGTTGACGATTGCGTCTATCCTGCCGGTGATCTGTGCAAAATCATCAGCCACTTGCAGGAAGCCTTCACGTTTGGCCATATCCCCACCGTAAGCCTTTGCCTTGCCACCGTTGGTTATGATTTCATCGGCGGTTTCATCGGCACTGGATTCATCTATGTCGGCGACACCAATAATGGCTCCGCAGGAGGCCAGGTGAAGGGCAAGGTGTTTTCCCAGGCCGCGGCCTGCACCGGTGATAAGGACTGTCATGTCTGTAAGTTCGGGTTTCATCGATCAGTGTTCCAGTTCTATGAATTTCTAAAGAGGAGAAAGATAAAGGATTAGGGGGGAAGGATAAAGAGAAAAACGGCTTCCCCCACTGAGTGAGGAAGCCGATTTTTATATGGTCGGAGTGAGAGGATTTGAACCTCCGACCCCCTCGTCCCGAACGAGGTGCGCTACCAGGCTGCGCTACACTCCGAAAGGTTTTTATTGCTCAGCATCTGTCGGGATCAGTTAACCGGACTGTATTTTACAGCGATTGGTCAGCCAATTTCCATGCCTGCTATGGGCATAGGATGACTGAATTACTACAATCGAGGTCCGGGTTTTACGAGTAATGATTTTCGATAATTGACGCCGGAGGAAACATGATTGGATATATCACCCTGGGGACCAATGATCCCGATGCCTCACTGGCATTCTATGATGCCCTGCTTGAACCCTTGGGAATGGTGCGAAAATTTTCCCGGGAAAACGGCTGGGCAGGGTGGGGCCTGCCGGAGACGCCTGATGCGGATGTGGAGATTCTGGTTTGTCCTCCCCATAACGGAGATGTTGCTACCCATGGGAACGGGACGATGGTTGCTTTACGGGCCCAGTCCATGGAGCAGGTGCAAACGGCTTATTCAGCCGGGTTGGCCAATGGTGGGACAAATGAAGGCGCTCCGGGATTTCGCCCGGAAGACAGCGCCCATTTTTACGGGGCTTACCTGCGTGACCCGACAGGTAACAAGCTTTGTCTCTTTTGTCTGCAATAAATCAGAACGGGGGTACACCGATCAGAAGCCTGTGCAGGTACATGCTGAAAATCCCATAAGCTATAAAAGCAACGACAACAACGCCGATTGTCCCTTGCGTGGATCCCTCTGGATAGACGGTACCTTGTGCCCGGTCACGTCTCTTGGCGGCAGAAAAGCCGGCAATAGCCCAGACCAGGAAACTGCCAAACAACAGTACATCGCCAAGACGACCATTGCTGATGAGGTGGGCAAATGCCCAGGTTTTTACGCCCAGGTACATGGGATGTCCCAGTTTCTGCTTGATCTTATTGCGCGGAAAGTCAGCCGCCGTCAATAATACGAATGCCACCAGGACCAGCAGGGCAGCGGCATGTCTGGTCCATACTGGAGGGTTCCAGAGAAACACGGGGTTGGCCCGGCTCTCACCAAATCCGTAGACAACAAGGATCAGTCCGGCCAGAGAAACCAGGCTATAAATAATTTTCCAGGTTTTCTTACCCTTGTCATCAATGATTTTTGTTCGCCAGCCATCAGCAAATATGCGGATTGAGTGGGGTCCGAGGAAAAGGATTAATCCTGCGATTAACAAGGCCATAGTGGTTTCCTGATTGGTTTTACAGTGATTGTATGTGTAGTTGGACCTGATGCCAAAATAAAAGCAAGGATTCGAGGAAACAGGGATACAGGGATAGAGGGATACAAGGATACAAGGATAAAAAAGCCCGCATAATGCGGGCTTTTTTACCTGGAGTGGTTGAAGCCTATTTTTGGCTTTGTTCCTTGTCCCACTCGGTATCGGTATCACCGGCAACAGAGTACAGCACCTGGGCATTACGGGTTTTCTGGAAGTCTTCCAGGCTTTCCCCACGCATGGCCGCATAGATATGCAGGTTGGTGGTGCCAACCACAGCGCCGAGTTTTTCCAGCATGAAGAAGATGACACCGTAGTGAATCATGTCGCGCCACTTGAGATTGCGCACCATGTCTTTCTCTTCTTCAGTCAGTTTATATTCTGCAAACGCTGTTTCTGGATCGTTCAGGAACACTTCGCGTTTTTCCGGCTTGATCAGATCATGCAGGAAGTTGTTCAGGCGGAAGGCCTTGACACCTGTGGTGATGGTGAAGGGGTATGTCCCTTCCAGCTTCTCGATACCGTTGAGCTGGTGATTGATACGGGCCATATAGTCTTCCTGGCTTTCGTCCATGGGTTCATCGGAACGTTCTTCCAGAATCATGTTGGCAACCGGTGTCATGGAAGGCAGATAATAACTCTGGTGAACAGTTTCGACCTTCTCAGACAGGGCACCGCGCATGATCAGCCACATGACGATTTCAGCGCCTTCCATTCCACCCAGTTCGGCATATTCGGCGATGGTAATATCAGTGAGGCCTTCAGGGTCTTTCTCAAGACGCTCCATGAACTCCATATCCCATGGCGTATTGTTAAAACCGGCACGTTCTCCATGCACCTGGTGAGACAGGCCGCCGGTTCCGGCTATGGCTACCTTGATATCTTTCGGATAGCTCAGGATTGCCTTGCGCAGGGATTTACCCAGGTTGTAACAGCGTTTGGCTGTAGGTGTCGGTGGCTGGAGTACGCCCACCTGGAAAGGAATGATCTTGCAGGGCCAGCTTGGCTCATGAGGAAGCAAAAGGGACAACGGCGAGAAACAACCGTGGTCCAGGGGTTTGTTCTGGAAGTAGGACATATCAAATTCGTCTGCGACCAGCCCCATGGCAATGTGCTGGGCAAACTCAGGATCGCCCTGGAAAGGAGGCAGGTTGCGGGCACCGCCGCCCTCATCAGCACAGGGGTATTCTTCACCTACACCGAGCGTGAAGTGGGAGTAGTGGTCGATGAAGAACGAGGTCATGTGATCATTGAATACATAGAACAGCACATCGGGCTGCTGATCTTTCAGCCACTGCTGTATAGGCTCATAGCCCTTGAAAATAGGCGCCCATACCGGGTCGTTTTCCTTGTGTGAATCCACGGCAAAGCCGATGGTAGGTGTATGGGCAGTGGCGATGCCGCCAACGATCTTGGCCATAGTTAACTCCTGAAAATAGGTTGTTTCCTGATTCTGTTGTTTTCAGCGGGTCGCCATTATAGCGAAACCTGCCAGGGAAAGCGGGATAAAATTCTTAACTTTTGATCTGCTTGATCAGAATCAAGGCTGGTAGTGCACAATGTATTTTAACCCATTGTTTTATAAAGGTTATAGTAAATTCCGAACATCTAGTCCTGCTCAAGAAAGTTGAAATAGAACCCCCTTGATGAGGTTTTTACCTGCCCCACTGAGGGGGAGGGGAAGTGGGCTGTGATGACCAGATCTTCAGTA
>Ga0255757_10001310_pt1 | contig 24352 bp, 23 predicted proteins | sample 071ome_27_FD_179957 | JGI IMG/M metagenome (GOLD analysis project Ga0255757, IMG submission 179957) | Coastal salt marsh microbial communities from the Groves Creek Marsh, Skidaway Island, Georgia - 071409AT metaG (version 2) | ecosystem: Environmental > Aquatic > Marine > Intertidal zone >...
AGATGGGCGCAGCGTTTGCGTCGCCTCGCTACGACGTGATGCGTCTCGGTGTCATCCCGCTGCCGGCCTCGCCTCGCCAGGCCGACCTCGTGGTCATCTCCGGCACCGTCACCGACAAGATGGTGCCGTCGGTCAAGCGTCTGTACGAACAGATGCCCGAGCCCAAATATGTGATCTCGATGGGCTCGTGCGCCAACTGTGGCGGCCCGTACTGGGACTCCTACTCCGTGACGAAGGGCGTCGATCAGATCATCCCGGTCGATGTCTACGTCCCTGGCTGCCCTCCCCGCCCCGAAGCCCTGCTCGAGGGCATCGTTTTGCTGCAGGAGCGCATCCAGAACGAGGACATGGCCGAGCGTTGGAAGGGTGAGCCGATTGTCGTCGACTGATACGCCCGTCGAAGAAGAGGCCGAGGTCGTCGAGTCCGACGAGGCGCGCGAAGCGCTGCTCGCCAAGATCCAGACCGAGCTCGGCGATGCCGTCGTCGGTTCCCACCTCTCGGCTGGCGACGACCTGTGGGTCCGCGTCGACCGCAGCGCCTGGGCCGCCGCCGGCGCCTACCTCAAGACCGGTCTCGGCTTCGAGTACTTCAACTTCCTTTCGGCCATCGACTGGAAGCCTTCGCCGTTCGGCCGCGACATGGACGCCCAGGTCGATCTCAGCCTCGGTCACGACGAGGCCTCCGAAATCGACATGGCCATCGAGCAGGGCGTTGCCGGCGGCGACACCCGGTTCCAGGTGTTCGCCCGGGTCAACGACATCGTCAACGGTCTCGGCGTCACGCTGAAGGCCGACGTTCCCGACGATGATCTGTCGATCGACAGTTGGGTCACGGTGTACGCCGGCGCCAACTGGCACGAGCGTGAGTGCTGGGAGATGTACGGCATCTCCTTCGAGGGTCACCCCGGCCTCCGCCACATCTACCTGCCGGCCGGATTCGAAGGCAATCCGCTGCGCAAGGACTACCCACTGCTGGCCCGACGGCTGAAGCCATGGCCCGGCATCGTCGACGTCGAGCAGATGCCCGGCGACGACGACCCGGCAGATGCCGCTGAGACCACGGAGGCAGCCGAATGACCGCCATCTCCGATCGCGAGCAGCTGAGCTACATCGCCGCCCAGGCCGCTGACGCGCGTGTCAACGTGGAGATCGAAACCGAGGGCATGACCCTCAACATCGGTCCCCAGCATCCCGCCACCCACGGCACGCTGCGCATCGTGGCGAAGCTCGACGGTGAGCAGGTCATCGCGGCTGATCCGATCATGGGCTACATGCACCGCGGCTACGAGAAGCTCGCCGAGGTCCGCACGTACCCGCAGGTCACCACGCTGATCAACCGCATCGACTGGGTGGGCAGCTTCGCCAATGAGGTGCCCTTCATCCTTGCGGCGGAGAAGTTGATGGATGTCGAGGCGCCGCCGCGCGCCGCCTGGATTCGCACGATCCTCTTCGAGATGAGCCGGATCGCCAACATTTCGCTGTTCCTTGGCGATATGGGCCTGCAGGTCGGTGCGGTCACGCCGGCCTTCTTCGCCTTCCGCGACCGCGAGCACGTGCTCAACCAGATCGAGGCCGCCACCGGTGGCCGCTTTCACCCCAACTTCGACCGCATCGGCGGTCTCAAGGACGACCTGCCCGCAGGCTGGATCGCCGAGACCAAGCGGGCGATGAAGAAGATCCGCAACTTCTGCGACGAGATCGAAGGCCTGCTCCAGGGCAATGAGATCTTCGAGGCTCGTTGCCGCGGTATCGGAGTGATCCCTGCCGACGTCGGTCTGAGCTACGGCCTTTCGGGCGCCAACATCCGTGCCTCGGGCGTCGACTGGGATACTCGCCGCGACAATCCCTGCGGACTCGTGCACAACGAGCTCGACTGGAAGGTCTGGACCCACCCCGACGGCGACTCCTTCGCCCGGTTCTGGGTGCGCCTCCAGGAGGTGCGCGAGAGCACCAAGATGGTCGACCAGCTCTGTGACGGGCTGCCGAGTGGTCCGGTCATGGCCAAGGTCCCGCGCATCATCAAGGTGCCCGCCGGCGAGGCCTATGTGGAGACCGAGAACCCGCTGGGTGTCATGGGGTACTACGTCGTCTCGAAGGGCGATCTCACGCCGTACCGGGTGAAGATCCGTTCGGCGTCGTTCAACAACATCTCGATCACGCCCTGGCTGCTCAAGGGCGTCTACGTGCCCGACATCGTCACGATCCTGGGCTCGCTCTACTTCATCCTGGGGGACATCGACAGATGACCGACGTCGCGATCCTGGGGGAGCTCGCGTACTGGCAACAGACCGGTATCCGTGTCGGCGCCGGCCTCGCCGCCGTGCTGCTCGTCGCGGGCACCCTGGTGTACCTGCACCTGTTCAAGCTGGTGTCGTTCATGCAGAGCCGCCTCGGCCCGATGGAGGCCGGTCCGTTCGGCTCGCTGCAGTTGCTGGCCGAAGTCGGCAAGTTCCTCCAGAAGGAAGACATCTTCCCGCGCAAGGCCGACCGGTTCGTCTTCGCTGCCGCCCCGTTCGTCGTGCTCATGTCGACGTTCTTGTTGGTCGTCGTCGTGCCCGGCGGTCCCGATGCCTGGTTCATCAACTCCGAGCTCGGCATCTACCTCGCCATGGCGGTGTCGTCGGTGTCGGTCATCGGCATCCTCATGGCCGGCTGGGGCTCAGCCTCGAAGTACTCGCTGCTCGGTGGCCTGCGCGCCACGGGCCAGCTCATCGCCTACGAACTTCCCCTGATCCTCGCCGTCATGGGCGTGGTCATCCAGGCCGAGACGATGAACATGCAGGGCATCGTGCAGGCCCAGGCCGATGGCGAGATCTTCGGCTGGGGCGGCATCGGCAACCCGTACATCCTCACCCAGTTCGTCGCCTTCGTGATCTTCATGATCGCAATGCAGGCCGAACTCACCCAGACCCCGTTCGACATGCCGATTGCGGAGTCCGAGCTGGTCACCGGCTACATGACCGAGTACTCCGGCATGCGCTTCCTGCTCTTCTTCATCGGTGAGTTCGCCACCGCCGGTGTCTTCAGCGCCATTGCGTCGGTGCTGTTCCTCGGTGGTTGGTGGGCGCCGATCCCGGGCCTCGAGTTCGACGACAATGTCTGGAATCTGCTGGGTCCGATCGTGATGGTCACCAAGGTGGTCGTTCTCACCTTCATCATCTTCTGGGCCCGATTCTCGCTGCCCCGCTTCCGAGAGGATCAGCTCCAGCAGCTGGCCTGGAAGGTCCTCATTCCGCTGTCGCTGGCCAACATCGTGGTCACCGCCGTTCTCAAGATCGTCTTCTAGGAGCCAGTCATGGGACGTTACCTACCGACCGGAATCGTCAAGGGCCTCGGTGTCACCGGCGGCACCATGCTCCGCACGATCTTCCCGGATCCCAAGAAGCCGATCCCCAACCCGGTCAAGGGTGCCGACACCGTGCAGTACCCGCACGAGAAGGAAGCGCCGCCCACCCGAGCCCGCGGTGTGATCGCCTTGCACGAGGAGAACTGCACGGCGTGCATGCTCTGCGCCCGCGAGTGCCCCGACTGGTGCATCTATATCGAGGGTCACAAGGAGAAGGCGCCGCCGCGCCGTGCCGGTGGCAAGCCCCGCCAGGTCAATGCCCTCGATCGCTTCGACATCGACTTCGCGCTGTGCATGTACTGCGGCATCTGTGTCGAGGTCTGCCCGTTCGAAGCGCTGTTCTGGAGCCCGGAGTACGAGTTCTCCGAGCCTCGAATCGCTGATCTCCTCCACGACAAGTCGCGCCTCGCGGAGTGGATGGAGACAGTGCCGGAGTTCGAACCCTACGAGGCGGGCTCGGAAGCCAAGGTCAAGAAGGTTCCCTCGACGTGATGCAGTTGTTGGCCCAGGTCTCCTCGGAGACCGATCTCTATGTGGCACAGAACATCTTCTTCGCGGTGATCGCGTTGACGATGATCTATGCGGCGTTCCGTGTGGTCACGACCGCCAACGTCGTGCACGCCGCCCTCTGGCTGGTCGTCGTGCTGGCCGGTGTTGCGGTGCAGTTCCTTTTCCTCGGGGCCGAGTTCGTGGCGGTCACGCAAGTGCTCGTCTACATCGGTGCCGTGATCGTGTTGTTCCTGTTCGGCGTCATGCTCACGCGTGCGTCGATGGGCGACGACGAGACCGTTGCCGGCGAGAAGCGGGCCATGGCCGCCATCGTCGGCGTGTTGTTGTTCGCTGTGATGGCGATGGCCTTGCTCGACTCTTTCGAGGACACCCGGGTCGACATCGACCAGCCTCAGGGCGTCACCGAGGTATCCGACGCCATCTTCAGCCAGTACATCGTCCCCTTCGAGGCGGTGTCGGTCCTTCTGCTCGCTGCCCTCATCGGGGCCATCGTCGTGGCCCGGAAAGACTGAGGATCACCATGCTGCTCAACCAGTTTCTGCTCCTCAGCGCCGTCTTGTTCTGCCTCGGCGTGTACGGCGTGCTCGCCCGCAAGAACGGCATGCTCGTGCTCATGTCGGTCGAGCTGATCCTCAACGCCGTCAACATCAACCTCGTGGCGTTCGGTGCGTTCCGCACCGACGTCGGTGGTTCGGTGTTCGCCCTGTTCACGATCGCGGTGGCCGCTGCCGAAGTCGGCATCGGTCTCGCCATCGTGCTCCTCATGTATCGCAACCGCCGCAGTATCGACCTCACCCAGGCCGACCTGCTGAAGGGCTGAGTAGGTCGTGTTTCCTCATCTCGCCGCTGGCGCGGTTTCCGAAGTCTCCACCGTCACCAACGAGGCCAACTGGCTCCTCGAGAACGCGTGGTTGATCGCCCTGTTGCCGGCGATCTCGTTCGTCCTCATCCTCTTCTTCGGCAAGAAGATGCCGTTCAAGGGCGCCGAGTTCGGCATCACGGCCGTCTCGATCAGCTTCATCCTTGCGATCCTCACTGGCGCTGCCTGGATGGACCATCGCGACAACTTCACGCTCGACACCTATGGCGAGAAGGCCGCAGTCCTGGTCGACGATGGCGCAGGTTCTGCCGTTGACAACGTCACCCTTGCGGTGGGCACCGCGGCGGAGGCGGCTGAAGGCGACGGTCACGCCTATGTGGCCGTGCAGAAGACCACCCAGTGGCTGCAGTCCGGCGGTGTGGAGTTCAACGCCGGCATCATGGTCGACGGCCTCAGCGTGATGATGCTGTTCGTCGTCACGCTGATCTCGCTGCTGGTGCACATCTACTCGACGGATTATGTCGGCGGCGATCGCCGCTACACGCACTTCTTCGCGTTCTTGTCGCTGTTTACCGCCTCGATGCTGTTCTTCGTCCTCAGCGACAACATTCTCCAGATGATCGTTGGCTGGGAACTCGTCGGCGTGTGTTCGTTCGCCTTGATCGGTCACTGGTGGGAAGAGAAGCCCAACAGCGACGCCGCGCTGAAGGCCTTCATCACGAACCGTGTCGGCGATGTCGGCCTTCTCGTCGGCATGATCACGCTGTTCTTTGCCGCCGGCAAGGGCATGACCTTCGACACGATCACGATCAACGAGAACATCCTCCAGGGCGGTGTGAGCCACACCGCACTCGTGGTGGCTGCGGCCTGTCTCACGATCGCCGTGATGTCGAAGTCGGGCCAGTTCGTGCTGCACACCTGGCTGCCCGACGCCATGGCCGGACCCACGCCGGTCTCGGCGCTCATCCACGCCGCCACGATGGTCGTCGCCGGCATCTATATGGTCGCCCGCCTCTTCCCGGTCTTCTGGGAGGGCATGCAGATCGAGGGCTCGAGCATCAACTTCCTCGCCACGGTCGGTGCCGTGACCCTCGTCGGTGCGGGCCTCCTCGCCTTCGTTCAAGACGACATCAAGAAGGTGCTCGCCTACTCGACCGTCTCCCAGCTCGGGTACATGGCGATGGCCCTGGGCGTCGGCGCCTGGACGGCGGCGGTCTTCCACCTCTTTACCCACGCCTTCTTCAAGGCCAACCTGTTCCTCGGTTCGGGCTCCGTGGCCCACGCGGTCCACAGCTTCGACATGAAGAAGGACATGGGCGGCATGCGCAAATTCATGCCGAAGACCTACGTCACGTTCGTCATCGGCTCGCTCGCGCTCGCCGGCCTCTTCCCGCTCGCAGGCTTCTGGTCCAAGGACGAGATCTTGGTCAACACCGGCGGCTGGGGCATCCTCGGCGGCAGCGGCTCGGCGCCGGGCAGCTACACGTTCCACTTCGTCATGGGCATGATCGGCGCAGCCCTCACCGCCGCCTACATGACCCGTTGCGTCTACCTGACCTTCCACGGCGAGTACCGCGGCGTCCACCACGACGAACACGCCGACGACCATGCCGACGATCACGGTCATCATGGCGAGCCCCACGAGTCGGGCCCGCGAATTCTGTACCCGCTCTACATCCTGTCGGCGTTCTCGATCCTCGTCGGCTTCGTCAACTTCCCACCCGGGTTCCTCGCCGGCTCGAAGAAGGATCCTGCGGGATGGCAGGAACGCTTCCTGCACTTCATCGAGCCAGCGGGCTCGTCGTATTTCCCGGCTGTCGGCCACGCCACTCCGAGCTGGTGGCTTGCGATCGTGGCCTCGCTGGTCGCCGTCGCCGGCGCCGGCGCTGCGTTCACGTACTACTTCGTGAAGGTCGAACGTCTGGCGAAACGCACCGGCGAGCACCTCGTGGGGCTCCCCAACGGGGTCACCACCACGAATGCATTCGCCCGAGCCGGTCACAAGCTGCTGGTGAACAAGTACTACCTCGATCACCTCTACACCGGCATCATCGCTGGTGGCACGAAGGGCCCGATCGCCAAGGCGGCGTACTGGGTGAACCAAAACGTGCTCGACGGTACGGTCGACGGCGCCGGTCGCACCGCCGTGCAGAGCGGCAAGCTCGTCTACGAAAAGATCGATCAGGGCGTCGTCGACGGCGCCATCAACGCCGCCGGTCGCACGTCCGACGCGATCGGCGAAGAACTCCGACACATCAACACCGGCCGCGTGCAGAACTACGCGGCGATCATGTTCGCCGGTGCGGCCATCCTGGCCGGCGCCTTCGTCCTCCTTCTGGCCCTCTAGCTCTCACCTCAGTAACGGGAACACACTGCAATGGACTCTTGGATCCTCACCGCTGTCACGTTCGTACCGCTCCTCGGTGCCGTCATCGCCATGGCGATGCCGAACGACGACGACGAACTCCACAAGCGCTGGGCGCTCGCGGTCAGCCTCGTCGCCCTCGGTCTCGGCATCGCGATGCTGTTCGACTTCAACTACGACCAGGCTGGTCAACTCCAGTGGGTGGTCGATGAGCCGTGGATCGACGTCATTGGCGCCGGGTACACGCTCGGTGTCGACGGCATGTCGCTGCCGCTCATCGCCCTCACCGTGCTGGTGATGCCGCTGGTCTTCCTGTACTCGTGGAACCACATCCCGTCGCCGGGCAACACGAAGTCGTTCCTGATCCTCATGCTGATCCTCGAGACCGGCATGATCGGCACCTTCGTGGCGCAGGACCTCATCCTCTTCTTCGTCTTCTTCGAGGTCGTCCTGCTCCCGATGTTCTTCATGATCGCGGTGTGGGGTGGCGACGATCGTCGGTACGCGTCGCTGAAGTTCTTCCTCTACACCCTGTTCGGTTCGGCCCTGATGCTGCTCGGCTTCTTGGCGCTGTTCTTCCTCGCCAAGGATCCCGTCACCGGTGAGCTCCTGCGCACGTTCGACATGCGTGAGCTCACCGACACCGCCGGTGCCGGCATCGCCCGCAGCAGCCAGTTGCTGATCTTCGGCGGCATGTTCATCGGCTTCGGCGTCAAGGTGCCGATGTTCCCGTTCCACACCTGGCTGCCCGATGCCCACACGCAGGCGCCCACACAGGGTTCGGTGATCCTGGCCGCCGTGCTGCTCAAGCTCGGCACGTACGGCTTCATCCGCATCTCGATCCCGATGCTTCCCGAAGCCGCCGAGGCCTGGGCCCCGGTGATCGGCCTGCTTGCCGTCATCGGCATCATCTACGGCGCCCTCGGCTGTCTTGCCCAGACCGACATGAAGCGCCTGATCGCGTTCTCGTCGGTGGCCCATATGGGGTTCGTGATGCTCGGCATCTCGACCCTCACCGACTTCGGCATCAACGCCGCCATCTTCGGCATGGTCGCCCACGGTCTCATCACCGGCATGCTCTTCTTCATCGCCGGTTCGGTGAAGGACCGCTATCACACCCTCGAGATCAGCCGTCTCGGCGGCATGCTCATCCAGGCGCCGCGCCTCGGTTGGATTCTCGGCTTCACGTCGATGGCGTCGCTCGGCCTGCCCGGTCTCGCTGGCTTCTGGGGTGAGTTCCCGGCGATCCTGTCGGCCTATCAGCCCGCCAACGGTCTCCCCGTCGAGACGTTCCGCGGCTACATGGTCGTCGCTGCCGTCGGTACGGTGCTCGCTGCCGGCTACCTCCTGTGGCTGCTCCAGCGGACCGCGATGGGCGAGCCCTCGGAGGAGTTCGCCAACGACCCCGAGATCGTCGATGTCACGCCGCTCGAATGGGCGTCGTGGACACCCTTCCTCTTCCTCATCGTGCTCTTCGGCGTGGCCCCCGGCCTGATCTTCGAAGTCACCGACCCGGCCGTCGTCGAGTCGCTCAACAACTGTCTGCAGTTGGAGAACGGCTGTGACGGTGTCGCCGCCGCCACCACGGCCGCCCTCGGAGGCTGAACCTGATGCTCGCCCAGCTCGCCCAAGAGGTCGATTTCGTTCGACCCGCCATCGACTGGCATGCCGTCGCGCCGGAGCTCACGCTCCTTGCGTTCGGCGCGCTCGTCACCGTGATGGACATTGTCTGGCTTGAGCGGGGCCGCCGTCTGACCTCGTCGGTCGCCTCCATCGCCTTGCTGGTCACCATGATCCCGATCATCACCCTCGCCCTCGACGGCGAGGATCGCGTGATGTTCGGCGGGGCCTTCGTGGTCGACAACTACGCCCTGGTGATGAAGGCGATGTTCCTGCTCGCCGGATATGTGGTCGTGCTGTTGTCGACCAACTATGTCGCCGAGGGTGACTACTGGGAGAACGAGTATTACGGCCTGTTGCTGAGTTCGATCCTCGGCATGGTCCTGATGGCGTCCGCCCGCGACCTCATCACGGTCTTCGTTGCGCTCGAACTGCTCTCGATCCCCGCGTACATGCTCGCCACCTGGCGCAAGCGTGACCTCAAGAGCAACGAGGCGGGCCTGAAGTATTATCTGATGGGTGTGTTCGCTTCCGCGATCATGCTCTACGGCATGTCGCTGCTCTACGGCGGCGCCGGCTCGACCCTCCTGACCGACATCAACGACGCCGTCAGCGTCGATGGTTCGCCGTCCGCCATTGTCGTGATGGGCGTGATCTTCGTGATCATCGGTTTCGCCTTCAAGGTCTCGGCGTTCCCGTTCCACACCTGGGCACCCGACACCTACGAGGGTGCTCCTACGCCGGTGACGGCCTTCCTTTCGGTCGCATCGAAGGCGGCTGGCTTCGTGGCGCTGCTCAATCTGCTCTTCGTCGGCTTCTTCGGCCGTGACGACGTGTACGAACCGTTGATCTGGATTCTCGCTGCGGCCTCGATGACTGTCGGCAACCTGATCGCCCTGCGTCAGACCAACCTGGTCCGCATGCTCGCCTACTCCGGTGTCGCCCAGGCGGGTTACATGCTGGCGCCGTTGGCGGTCGCCAGCGATGTCGGTGACGCGGCCCTTACTGCCACGGTCACGTATCTGTTGGTGTACGCCGCGATGAACCTTGGTGCTTTCGCCATCGTGCTGGCGGTTGCTCGCAAGACCCGCTCCGCCGAGATCGACTCGTTCAAGGGTCTGTTCGGTTACGCCCCGGGCCTGACCATTGCGATGACCGTGTTCCTGTTCTCGCTTGCCGGCATCCCGCCGCTCGGTGGCTGGTGGGCGAAGTTCCGGGTCATGGAGGCCGTGATCGATGCCGAGAGTGCATCCGGTGTGGTGCTCGGCGTCTTCGTCGCCGTCAACTCGGTGATCGCGCTTTACTACTACGCCCGCATCGGCCTCGGCATGTGGGCGGAGGATGCCCCCGACGGCGACACGACACCGATCCGTGTCCCGGCATCGCTCGTGTCGGCGTTGGTCATCACGGTCGCCCTCACCATCGCCTTCGGCGTCTACCCGCCACTGGTGAGCGAGTTCGACGTCACGCTGTTGGCCGGCGGCCTCGGCGGCTGATCTCATGGCGGCCACATCGCTGGCCGGTCGACTCCGAGCGCGCATCGCAGCCGACGGGCCCATCGCCGTGTCCGATTTTGTCGACGCGGCCCTGTACGACCAGGCGGAGGGGTTCTACGCCACCGGTGGCCAGGCGGGCCGTCGCGGCGATTTCATCACCGCCCCTGAAGTCGGGCCGCTCTTCGGCGCAGTCGTGAGCAGCGCCGTCGACGCATGGTGGCGGGAGGCAGGGGAGCCCGATCGCTTTGTCGTTGCCGAGCACGGTGCTGGTCCGGGCACCCTTGCCCGCTCCGTCACTGCGGCCGCCGGCGCGTGCCTCGTGGCGGGCGCGCTCGAGTGGGTGATGGTCGAGCGATCCGACAGCCAACGGCTCCAGCATCCCGAGGGGAATCATCTGCGGTCGGTGGTCGACGACGGTTCGCTCGATCGGGTCGACGTCGTGTTCGCCAACGAACTGCTCGACAATCTCGCCTTCGACATTGTTCAGTGTGGCGATTCGGGTTGGTTCGAGCTGCGGGTCGGCACCGACGACACCGGCTTCGCGCTGGTCGGCGGCTCGCCGGCGGCCACGCCGGCCGGCGTTGACGACGCTCCCGCAGGAAGCGTGTTGCCCGTCATCGGGCCGGCGACCGACTGGGTGCGTGAGCGGCGGCGTCGCTTCCCCGAGGCCCTCGTTGTCGTGCTCGATTACGCCGCAGCGACGAGTGTCCTGCTCGAACGCGATGGCGAGTGGCTGCGTGCCTACCGGAGCCATGACCGAGTGGCCGATTGGCTTGCCGATCCCGGTCGGTGCGACATCACGATCGACCTGCCGACCGAGCAACTCGCGGCGATCGGATCACCGATCATTGAGACGCAGGCAGCGTTCCTGCGCCGGCACGGCATCGACGCGCTCGTCGAGGAAGGTCGTCGTGCATGGGAGGCATCGGCCCACGTCGGTGACCTCGCTGCGCTCCGGGCACGGAGCCGGCTCACCGAAGCGGGTGCCCTGCTCGGTCCTGCCGGAATGGGCTCGTTTCTCGTCGTCAGCTGGCCGAGCCAGACACCGCCGCTCGCGGGCCGAACGGCTGCCCGCCCTACACTCTCGGGATGACGGTCACCGAGCGTGCGCCCCTCAATCGGGCACTGATCGCCGAGACCGCGCTGTCGCTGATCGACGAGCGCGGCCTCGATCAACTGAGCATGCGCAAGCTGGGCGCCGAGCTCGGGGTTGAGGCGATGTCGCTCTACAACCATGTCGCCAACAAGGATGACCTGCTCGATGCGGTCGCCGACCGCCTGTACGAGCACATCCTCGATGCCTACACCGAACCTGATGGGCCGTGGCGGGTTCGGGCCGCGGAGATGGCCCTCAGCTATGTCTCGGTCGCAGCAGCGCACCCCAATGCGTTCCCGCTGCTGGTCGGTCGTCCGCCCGTCTCTCGCGGTGAGCAACGCTTTCTCGACCGGGTCGTTGCGATCTTCGACGGCACCACCGACGACCTCCGTGTCGCCGCTCTCGCCTTCAGTGTCGTGGCGAACTGGGTGGTCGGCACGCTCGTGCAGCAGGGAAGTTCGGCGAGTGAGTTGCCGGATCTCGCCACCGACGGGGAATTCGCCCGAGTCGCGACATTCCGGCGGGAGCTGCTCGTGAACCTGAGCCGCGAAGAACGCTTCGCCGAAGGCCTCGAAACCGTGCTCGACGGGATCGAGGCCCGCTACTTCTCTGCGGAGCGGTACCCCTGAGCGATGTGTTCGAGCCACCAGGCGGGCGCGTTGTCCAGCAGGTTGCCGAGGTTCGAGTAGTCCCACCAGCGCTCGATCCGCCCTTCGGAGTCGAAGACCATCACCGACGCGAACGGATGAAGGATGTGTTCGCCGGTGTGGAACACCCACTCCTCCTCGTGCTCGGTGACGACGATGTCGCCCTCGGCGATCATCATCCCCTCGACGTGGTTGTGGGCCTCGACCGGATCGAGCCCGAGCCGGAGCCGGGCGACGATCTCGTCGGGTCCGTGGGCGCCGCCGAGGGATTCGCCCAGCCCCTTGTCGACATAGTTCGCGGTGGGGCTAAAGAAGCCGGCGACGGCGTCCCAGTCGTGGGAGTACAGCGCCTCCCAATATCGACCGGCGATGGCCTTGTTGCGTTCCTGCACGTCTCCCATGGCCCGAGCGTAGATCGGGCGGGGTGGATCGCCCAGCCGACCGCCGTTGAGGCTCAGATCACAGATCGGGGAGCCCGAGTTCGAGGTTCGAGCCCTGGATGCCGCCGTTGACGGCCAGCACCTCGCCGGTGACATAGCTCGCAGCAGGCGAGGCAAGGAAGAGCACGGCGGCGGCAATGTCGTCGGGGTCGCCCAGGCGACGCATCGGTGTGCCGTCGATCATGGCGTCGTGAAGCTCCGGGGTCTGGAGCACGATGTCGAGCGCGGAGGTTGCGATCGCCCCGGGGCTCACGGCGTTGACCCGCACCTTCGGCGAGAGATCCTGCGCGAGTTCGCGGGTGAGATGGATCAGGGCCGCCTTGGCGGTGCCGTAGGCACTCATCCCTCGGATCGCGAACTGGCCGGCGCTCGACGCGATGTTCACCACGGACGCACCGTCGGATTCGAGCAGATGGGGCACGGCCAGCTGAGTCAGATTGAAGGCGCTGGTGACGTTGAAGCGCAGTGCGGTGTCGAATGACCGCTCGCTCGTGTCGAGGAACGCCGACGGCATGGCACCACCGACGTTGTTGACGACAATGTCGATCTGGCCGAACTCGGCGATGGCGGTGTCGACGAGCGTCTGCATACCGTCGCGGGTCGAGAGGTCGCCGGCGACGGTCGCCGCTCGTCGTCCGTGAGCCTCAACCGCCGCCGCAGTTTCGGCGAGCTGGTCGGCTGAACGAGCACCGGCGACGATGTCGGCACCGGCCTCGGCCAGGCCGGCTGCCACGGCGGCGCCGATTCCTCGGCCGGCGCCGGTGACGATGGCAACACGATCATCGAGACGAAAGCGGTCGAGCATCATGGGCTGAACCGTAGACTTTGCCAGCGATGTCTGCGACCGACCTGGCGCCTGCCGAACGACTCAACGAGATTCTGATGGCTGAGGACGTCGCCACGTCTCTGTGGGCGGCGATCGACAGCGGCCGCATCGAAACGCTTGTGCCCGAATTGCTGGCGTTGCGCATGGAGCAGGATCCGATCCATCGCCACAAAGACGTCCTGTCCCACACCGTTGCCGTCGTCGCCAAGACCCCGGCCGATCTGGTTGTTCGCCTGGCCGCGTTGTTCCATGACATCGCCAAGCCCAAGACCCGGAGCTTCGAGCACGGTGGCGTGACCTTTCGTCATCACGAGGTCGTCGGGGGCCGGATGACCAGCAAGCGGATGGCTGCGCTGGGCTACGACGAGTCGCTGACCGACCAGGTTGCCGAACTCGTTCGCCTGAGCGGCCGGTTCAAGGGTTACGCCGACGGCTGGTCCGACGCTGCCGTGCGGCGCTATGCCCGTGATGCCGGTCCGCTGCTCGGACGTCTCAATGCGCTCGTGCGCTCTGACTGCACCACCCGCAACCGGATAAAGGCCGAGGCGTTGCAGGAATCGATCGACGACCTCGAGCGCCGTATCGCCGAACTCGCCGAAGAGGATCGCCGCAACGCCGAGCGCCCCCAGATCGACGGCGACGCGGTGATGGCCCACCTTGGAATTGGGCCGGGCAGGGAGGTCGGGCAGATCATGCGCTGGCTGCTGGAGATCAAGCGCAGCGAGGGTGAGCTTCCCGAGGCCGAACTGTTCGCTCGTCTCGAGGCGTACCACGCCGAACTCGCCGGCTGAGCCGATGCCGCTGGCCGATAGCCTGAACACCATGCACGTAGGAATCGTTGGTGCCACCGGCCAGGTCGGCGGTGTGATGCGAGCACTCTTGGCGGAGCGCTCCTTCCCCGTGACCTCGCTTCGACTGTTCGCCTCCGCCCGTTCGGCAGGCAAGACCATCGAATGGAATGGTCAGGACATCACGGTGGAAGACGCAGAGACGGCCGACTACAGCGGCCTCGACATCGCGCTCTTCTCCGCCGGCGGTTCCACGTCGAAGGAACTCGCCCCCAGGGTCGCGGCTGCTGGCGCGATCGTGATCGACAACTCCAGTGCCTGGCGCATGGACGACGACGTCCCGCTGGTCGTGCCCGAGGTCAACGCCGCCGACCTCCACTCGATCCCCAAGGGCATCGTCGCCAACCCCAACTGCACCACGATGGTCGCCATGCCGGTCATGAAGCCGCTCGCCGACGAGGCCGGGCTCGAGGCGATGATCATCTCGACCTACCAGGCCGTGTCAGGTGCTGGGCTCTCCGGTGTCCGCGAGCTTGATGAGCAGGCCCAGAAGGTCGGCGCCGACGGCCCGGAGCTCACCTACGACGGGCGGGCGGTGTCGATCGACGAGGGCCCGAACTTTGTGAAGCCAATCGCGTTCAACGTGCTCCCGTTCGCCGGTGCGCTGGTCGACGACGGCCTCGATGAGACCAACGAGGAGCAAAAGCTTCGCTTCGAGAGCCGCAAGATCATGGGTCTGCCCGATCTCAAGGTCTCGGGCACCTGTGTGCGCGTGCCGGTCTACACCGGCCACTCGCTTACGATCAATGCCCGGTTCTCCTCAGCGATCACCCCCGATCGTGCACGCGAGCTCCTCGCCGATGCCGATGGTGTCGTCCTGATGGACATCCCGACTCCGCTCGACTCGGCCGGTGTCGATGCGACCTATGTCGGTCGGATCCGGGTCGACGACACGGCCGAGCATGGGCTCAGCCTGTTTCTGTCGGGCGACAATCTCCGCAAGGGCGCGGCGCTCAACACGATCCAGATCGCCGAGAGCCTCATCGAGCAGGGCATCGTCAGCGCCGACTGATTCGAGCGGCCAGACTGCAGGCCATGGCTGCTGTCACGCTTGATCTGATCGAATCCACAACCCACGCCGCGCTGGTGCGCCATGGCTGCCGTGACGACATCGCGGCAGACGTAGCCCGTGCGGTCCGGGTGGCGGAGCACAACGGCAACCGAATCTGCGGGCTGTATTACGTCGAGAGCTACTGCCGGCAGCTCGAGTCAGGCCGCCTGCCCGGCGATGTCGACCCCGTTGTCCACCACGATCGGCCAGGGTCGGTGCGGGTCGACGCTCGGTTCGGTTTCGCGCAGACGGCGTTCCGTGTCGGGTTCGGCACCGCCGTTGATGCCGCTCGGGCCAATGGTGTGGTCGGTTACGCGATCCAGCACAGCCACACGTGTACATCGCTCGGCTACTTCACCGAACAGTTTGCCCAGGCCGGTCTGATCGCCCTCGGCGTCACGAACGCCACACCGCGAGTCGCAGCCCCTGGCGGTTCGGCGCGCGTGCTCGGCACCAACCCGATCGCGTTCGCGGTGCCTGACGGCCACGGCGGTGTGGCCTTTCAGTGGGATTTCTCCACGAGCGCTGTTGCTCTCGGCAAGATCACGATGGCGCAGGCGGCGGGCGAATCGATCCCCGAGGGCTGGGCGGTCGATGCCGACGGCAACCCGACAACTGATCCTGATGCTGCCCTCGCGGGCTCGCTTGTCTCCGCTGGCGGCTACAAGGGATACGGGATCGGCTTGCTCGTTGAGGTGCTCGCCGCCGCGCTCACCGGCTCCAATCGTTCGGTCGATGTCCCGCCGCTGAAGACACCGGAAGGCGCGTCACACAATCTCGGGCAGTACTACGTCGTGATCGACCCGGCCGCTCACGACCCCGGGTTCGCTGATCAGCTCGTTGCGCTCGCAGCGACGATTGCCGCTGACCCGGGTGCTCGACTTCCGGGTGCGAATCGGCCATCGATCGCCGAGGTCGACGTGCCCGACGAGCTTTGGGCGTTGATCTCGGGGCTCGGCGACTAGCGCTCGACCTCGTCGAGTGTTGCTTCGGCGACGAGGAACATCTTCGACGCGTTGTACAGGGCGCTGAATTGAGCTGGTGCGATCGGCAGCCCGTGGCGCGCCACATGGCGATAACCACCAGTGGTCAACGGGTTGGTCTCGCCCTGACGGTCGGCCGTCCGAGCGGCGCCGAGGAGCTCGGCTGGGGCGTAAACGGCCTCGTCGAGACGGCTTCGCCCAGCGATCTCTTCGCAGGTCACCCAGCGAGCCACGAGATCGGCGTCGCCGTGGTCAAGCCCGTCGACGCGCGCGATGCGATACACGAGATCGACGATCTCGCGCGGCTGGACCGGGATCGGCTCAGTCATGCGAAGACCGTGTCGAAAAGGCGAAGCCAGTTGCCGCCGAGCACAAGGTCACGCTCATCGGGAGCGAAACCCGCCTCGTCGAGACCTTCAGCCAGCGACGGGAAGTCCTTCGGGCCGTCGAACCAAGACGGCCACGGTGGGAACTGAGGGATCGCCTCAGGCTCGGTTGGCCGATCCCATCGACCGCTTCGCATCCATCCGAGTGCGTCAGGGTCCCATCCGAGCACGGCGTCGGAGCCGATGGCGACATGCTCGACCCCGATCGTGTCGGCGAGGCGGGCCAGCATCCCGCAGTACTCGTCGCGGGTGACGTCGGCCCCGCCCATGAAGAGCGGATAGAGCGTGCAACCGATCACGCCGCCGCGATCGGCCACGGCGGCGACGAGGTCATCGGGCTTGTTTCGGGGCGAGTCGCAGAAACTCAGCGGGTTGCCATGGGTGATGGCGATCGGTTGGGCCGATGCGTCGACGGCATCGCGCCCGGTGCGGTTGCCGACATGGCTGATGTCGACGAGCACGCCGGCGTCGTTGAGGGCAGCGACCATGCGATGGCCCGCCCGGGTGAGGCCGCCATCGTGAGGCTCCCAGCAACTCGAGCCGAGGTGATTCGCGATGTTGTAGGTGAGCTGCACGACCCGCACGCCGACGTCGGCGAAGATGCCGGCCATCTCGGGGTCGTCACCGAGCATCGAGCTGTTCTGGAAGCCGAGCACGATGCCGAGGACACCGTCGGACTTCGCCTGGCGCATCTCGTCGACCGTTCGAACGATGCGGATCGCGTCGGCGTTGGTGCGGCACAGGTGACGGAAGGCGCCGATGCGGGTCATCGTGCCGGCAAGGTCTTCCCAGACCCCGACGGTGGCGTGCACGATGTCGATGCCGCCGGAGCGGACCTCATCGATCACCGGCCGGGACCAGTTGTTGATCTGTAGACCGTCGATGATCACGAGGAAGTCCCGGGGCGCGCGGGGAAGGTCCAGTCGTCGATCGCCGCGGTGGCGACCTCGTCGGCTCGAGGAGCGCCCTGGAACAGGGTGACCCGAAGCCAGTCGGTGGACTTCGGCTTGTAGTTCTCCATGCCGTACATCGCGAGCTGGAATCGCTGCAGCTGCAGCGGGAGGTAGTCGGAGGCGCAGACATTGTCGCGGGCCTCGCCGTACGTTCGATCGCTCGCGAAGACGCGGGCGACGGCTGCTCGGTGCTCGGGATGGTTGTCGAGCAACTCGGCCACGGTCGTGGCTGTGGTCGAGGCGAGTTCGTTGCGCAGTCGATGTACTCGGAGAGCCACGTCGATGGCGACGTCGCGCCCGGCGGGAGCGAGTGCCTCGCGTCGGGTACGGCGTGGCTCGTCGGTGTTGTCGCTGATGACCCACCAGAATTCGTCGGCGGTGGCGTCGTCGAGCGCGAGTTCATCGAGCCATGGGAAGCGCTGGTCGAGCAGCTGGCCAAAGGCAGGGAGTTCGAGATCGTGGTCGATTGGCCCGGACTCGTCGACCCGCAACAGCGCATCGATTTCGGCATCGTCACCGTCGTGGAGCTCGATCAACGCCGTGACGGCGAGCTCGATCGCCTCGGGCTCATCGTCTTCGACGGCTCGATAGAAGGCATCAAGCGCGTCGTCGCGCGCTTCCACGGTCTCCCACGCGGCGACCAGGCGGTCGAGCACGGGCACGAGCGCTCGGGGACTCAGGAACGGCGTGCAGTCGTCGTCGGTGCCGGTGGCGAAGTGCCGTCGGGCCCGTTCGAGTGTTGCCCGCAGACGCGACCGGTGGTGGTCGTCGACCCGCATGCTGCGCACGTCGGCCAGCGCGAGTTCGCGCACGCCAACCCACGCATGGATGAGCCTCGGATGGTGAAGGAAGAACGGGACGAGCCCGAGTCCGGTGGCGTTGCCGAGGCCGAAGAACCGGCGCCAGCGTTCATCGAATTGCACCGCGGTAGCGCCACCTCGAGCCTGCGCGCAGTGCTCGACGACGTCGTAACTGAGTTCTCGGTACAAGAACGCGGCGAGGAACTGGGCTCGGAAACTTGCGGCGAGTGGATGATCGGGTGCGTAGCCGTCGAAGGAGCGCATGCCGTACTTGCCGTTCCCGTAGAACGCCGTGCTGCGCATGATGTAGCCGGCGTCAGCCACCAGGTCGGGGTTGGGTTGGCGTCCGGCAGCCAGATCCTCGATGAGCCGATCGAAGAAGCGAACACTGCGGTTGCCGCGCGTGAGCACCAGGAACCGAGGATCGAGGCGGCCGTCCTCCTGGCGGGTGACGTGCTGCCGAGCGTGTTCGACGACGGCGTCGTCGGCCTCACCGTCGACGAGGGCAGCGCAGATTTCCCAGCGTTCAGCGATCACCCGATCGGTGTGAGCGTCCTCGGGAAGGGTCTGGGTGAAGGCGATGAACGAGACGGTGTGTCCCTCGGCATCGACCTGGTAGACGGCGAGGCCCTCGCCGGTGTCGCTCATCTCGAACCGAGGTCGCGAGAACACCCATCCGTTTGTCTGGGCCCGACGCAGCAGGGTGCGGCTGAAGGCGTACCGGGTCGGCCGAGCGGCGCCGAGCATCTCAGGCTGCATCACGACGTCTGCAGGTCGCAGCTGCGCGGCAGCGAGTCGGGTGTCGAGGTCGTTGGCCATTGGCGAAAACCCTAGTGGTCACCACCGCCGGCGAACACGCCCGCCGTGCGCTCGTTCCGCTGCGGCGTGCAGTTGCCCCGGTACGAAGGCCCTGGCGAGATCGTCGATGTCGCTCAGGGCGGGTTCTCGACATAGCGCTGCATGGCATCGTCGAGGTCGATCTGCATTTGGTTGGCGAGCGATGCGAGCCAGGCGAGCACGTCGCCGAACTCGTGCAGTTGCTGCTCTCGGGTTCCCTTGCGCACGGCCTGGGCGAGTTCGCCCAACTCCTCCGCGAGCCAGGCGACCGTCGATGGCACACCACGGGCGTGGTCCGCCTCGCCGTAGAGCTCGTCCATCAACCGCTGCACCTCGGCCAGTTCCATGGCCTCGATGCTAGGCGGTCAGTCGGCCTCGGCGGCTCAGTCGGCCTCGGCGGCTCGGGCGGCCTCGACGGCGGGGTGGTCGCCGAGTGCCCAGCCCATCGTGCGCAGCAAGGCGGTGGCGGCGGGCCGGATGGCCAGCGACTCGGCGCCGGGGGCGACCGGCAGCAGGAGCATCCGGCGAGCGAAGCGAGGCAGCATCGCGGTGGCCGCACCGAACAGGATGCCGTAGGGCGGTCGGGCGGCAAGGGGAAGCGGTGGCACGACGAGGAAACGCACGGTCTCGCGCGTGTCCCGGGTGGCCTGCAGCTCGGGTCGGTAGGAGATCAGCCGCTCGCGGAGCTCGGCTTGATTCTGCGGGGGGTCGATCACACCGAGCGCGGCCCCGATTTCACCGATCTCAGCGACATAGGTGTCGGCGACACCCTCTGGTAGCGGTGTCGAGCCGTAGCGCTGTCGGGCTCGGAGGAAGCTGTCGGCCTCGGTGCAGTGGACCCACATGAGCAGGTGCGGGTCGAGGGCGGAGTACTCGCGGCCGTCGCGAGCGGTGCCGTTGACCCGAGCGTGGATCGCCTTGACCTGGGCGATGATCTGGTCGGATTCCTCGACCGTGCCGAAGGTCGTGGTGCCGACGAAGGCGCCGGTGCGATGGAGCCGCCCGAGTGGATCGGTCTTGTAGGTCGAGTGCTGGACGACTCCGGCCAGGGCGAGGGGGTGCAGCGTCTGCAGCAGCAGTGCCCGCAAACCGCCGACGAGCATGGCGACGTCAGTGTGCACGGCCCACATCGCCGAGTCGGGGGCGAAGCGGCGTTCGGCGGTGGGATCCCACTCGTGCACCTGGTCGGGTGTGCCGGCGAGCATCTCGCGAATGCCGCGACCAAGACGGTCGCGGACGGCTTCGAGCGGGGGGCGGGGGGCGCTCGCCATGACCAAAGGCTACGGGACTGCGCTCCGCTCTGCCGAGCCGCCCGCCTTTTGTCCATCGACGCAAGCCGTGGTCGACTCTGCGGCATGGATATTCGTGAAGCGCTGTACACCACCCGAGCGATGCGGCGGGTCAAGCCCGACCCGATCCCCGAGGACGTGCAGATGCGGATCCTCGATGCTGCCATCCGGGCTCCCAGCGGCGGGAACAATCAGAACTGGCGCTTCATGTTGGTCGATGACCCGGCCAAACGGGAGCAGTTGGGTGAGCTCTACAGCGTGTGCATCGATCTGCTCTGGGCGACCATCTACAAGGACAAGATGGACGACGCGGAGTCGGATTCCACCGATCCTGAGACCGTCCAGATGCGCAAGATCATCAAGTCGGTCGGTTGGGCGCAGGACAACTTTGCGTCGTATCCGCTGCTGTTGTTCGCCTTCGACCGCAACGACTCCAGCGGTGGTTCGATCTTCCCGGCGATCTGGTCGGCGATGCTCGCGGCCCGCGCCGAGGATGTCGGCTCGTCGCTCACCAGCGTGCTGGCGTTCAAGAACAGCGAGACGTTCGAGATCCTCGGTGTGCCCGAGGACAAGGGGTGGAAGATGGCCGCCTGCATCCCGATGGGGTATCCGACCGGCACCTGGGGCGTGGCCAAGCGTGATCCCGTTCACGAGGTGGCGTATCGCAATACGTGGGGCGAGGACATCGGCTTCGTGATCGACGAGCCGCTCTGGTCGCCCGTCGACTGAAGCGGTCTCGGGAGTGGTCTAGGTTTTGTGTCCACATCCGTCGGGTCTGCCATCAGGACACGCACAACCCTCGAGAAGGAGAACACGGTGAACGACATCCTGACGACATCCGCCATGAAGATCCTTGGCGTGTGCGTGCTCGGAGCCGCATTACTCACTGCCTGTGGCAGCGACGAGTCGCCGAGCTCGGACGCCCCCGAAACGGAGGTTGAAACCGCCGAGGAGTCCGACACGGGCGAAACAGAGGTGACGGCGGAAACGACCACCACTACCACCACCGCACCGTCGTCGACGACGCAGCCACCCACGACCACGACCGAGGCCCCGCCCGCATCGCCGTGTGATGGCTCGACCCTCGCGTTGACCGGGCAGTTCGGTGAGGCCGATTCCCTGTACCTCTTCGACCTCGAATCAGCGGCCTTGGTCGATGTTCTTCCCAACGGGCCGTCCGAGCCTCGAGCGCCTGTGTGGTCGAGTGGGTGTGATGCGATCTTCTTCGTGTCGCCCGGGCCCGACGATTCATCGCTGGTCAACCGGGTTGATCTCGACAGCCAGGCGGTGACCTTCCTCTTCCAGCACGAGCTTCCGATTCAGCACCTCGTGGTGGACGACGATGCTGAGGTGTTCGAGTTCTCGAGCATTGATTCGGGCGAGTTCGCCAGCGCCGACGACGTCACCTATCTGACTCGGTACACCGCCGAGTCCGGTGATTCGGAAACATACTTCGAGGTCGGCCCACGGGAATCCTGGGTTCGTCCACTCGATCTTGCGGCAACCCCATCGGGGACGTGGCTGCTTCACGACAGCTTGACGTTCTCCGGCATCGAGATCATCGACGGCGATCTCGAGACATCTGCCGTCGAGCTCGGCGAGCTTCCGCTCAGCCCGTTCGGTCGGGATTGTTGCGAGATCTCCCCCGACGGTCAGAGGCTGGCGATCGAAGCGGCGCTCGGTGGATCGGGTGACACCGGCAGCGCGAATGCGCTCGCGATGGTCGATCTTGAGTCGGGTGAGGCCCAGGTCGTCACCAAGGACGGTGAGAACCCCTACTTCTACGGCGCGATCGAGTCGCCGACCTGGTCCAGCGACAGCTCGCAGGTGATCTTCATCCACTCCAGCAAGATTTGGGATTACGGGCCCGACTGTGACGCGCCCTGCGTCTTCCTCGAAGGCAGCATCGGGCTCTGGCTTGCTGCCGACGGCAATACCGAAGCTTCGCTCATCGCCTCCTTCGACATGGCATCGCAGTACTTCCAGGGCGAGGCCGCCTGGATGCCCAACAGCTGAACGCCGACCACGCTGCGCAACGGACGGGTGGGCGACGATCAACGGCCGGCGTCGGCCGGAGCGTCGCCCACCCGTCCGGCGCAGCGTGTCGCCGTTAACAGATGTGATCCTCGTTGGTGCGTTGCGTCGCTGTTCCTGCGGCAGACTGTGCCGCGATGACCGAGCCGCGCCGCTACGCGTTGGGTGTCGACACCGGGGGGACGTACACCGACGCCGTCGTGTACGACGAGCGCGCTCGGGAGATCGTCGCCAAGGCGAAGTCGCCCACCACGCACGACGAACTGGCGATCGGGATCGGTCGGGCGATCGATGCGGCCGTGTCCGACGCCGCGGTCGATCCGTCCGCGATCGAGATGGTGGCCCTATCCACCACGCTTGCCACCAACGCTCTGGTCGAGGGCACGGGTCGTCCGGCGTGCCTCGTCACGATCGGGTTCGACGAGGACGCCCTCGATCGCGGCGGTCTGCGAGAAGCGATCGGTGACGACGCCGTCATCGTCGTCGGTGGAGGTCACAACAGCCACGGTGATCCGGTCGAGCCGCTTGACCTCGACGAACTGGCCGCCCGCGTCGACGAGGTCGCCGACCAGGTTGACGGCTTCGCCGTCACCGCCCAGTTCGCCACGCGTAACGCCGAGCACGAACTCGCCGCCCGCGAACTCATCCGCGAACGCACCGGAAAGCCGGTGACCTGCAGCCATGTGCTGTCGGCCAGCCTCGGTGGCCCGAAGCGAGGCGTCACCGCCCTGCTCAACGCTCGTCTCATCGCCATGATCGACGACCTCGTCGCCACCACCGGCGGGAGTCTCGCTGAACGGGGGATCGACGCCCCGATGATGATCGTGCGCGGCAACGGTTCGCTCGTATCGGTCGACTTCGTGAAGGAGCGTCCGGTCGAGACGATCCTCTCGGGTCCGGCCGCCAGCCTCGTCGGTGCGGCCCATCTCGCCGACGCCGACGATGCCGTGATCGCCGACATCGGCGGCACCACCACCGACATCGCCGTCGTGCGCGACGGCATGCCGCCGTTCGGAGCCGACGGCGCCACCGTCGGTGGCCACCGCACGATGGTCGAGGCGGTGCTGATGCACACGCACGGCCTCGGCGGCGACAGCGAGATTCGACTCGCCGACCGGGCCGTCGGTTCCCAGCTCGAGGTTGGTCCTCGGCGGGTCGTGCCACTCAGCCTGATGGGGGAGCAGCATGGTGACCTCCTCCGCAACGAACTCCGAGCGCGCCTCAACGACGAGATCCCTGGCGCATTCGACGGCGTGTTCCTCCAGCGCACGGCACGAGCTGAGGGTGCCGTCCTCGACCGCAACGAACAGGCGGTCGTCGATGCGATCGACAAGCCGCTCGTCCCGGTATCGCAGGCGGTCGCAACAAGCCTCCAGGAGCGAGCGATGCGACGCCTCGTGAGCCGGGCGATTCTGCGCCTCGCCGCCTTCACCCCCACCGATGCCAGCCATGTGCTCGGCGACCAGACCACCCACGACCCTGAGATCGCCCGGTTGGGTGCGGCCGTGTTCGCTCGCCGCCGAGATCGATACGGCAACGCCATCGCCGAGACGCCCGAGGAGATCAGCGACGCCGTCGTCGCTGCGCTCGTGCGTCGATCAGCCGAGGCGTTGCTTGCGGCTGCGCTCGACCGCGACGGCCTCGATGACGCCCTCGCACAGTCTGCGCTCGTCGCTGCTGCGCTCGATCGCACGTCTCGCTCTGCCCGGATCGACGTCGGGCTCGGCGCCAAACTCGTCGGCCTCGGTGCTCCGGCAGCCACCTACTACCCGGCGATCGGCGAGCTGCTCGGCACCGAGGTCGAGGTTCCTGCCAACGCCGATGTCGCCAATGCCATCGGCGCCGTCGTCGGCAAGGTCCGGGTGCGCGCCGAAGTCCCGGTCACCGCGCCGCGGCGAGGCGTCTATCGGATTCACGCCGGCGGTGAACCAGAGACGACGTGGGAGCATCCCGAGGCCCAGGCCCGAGCCGAGGAGCTGGCTCGCGCCGCCGCGGTCGTCGAGGT
>Ga0255757_10001319_pt1 | contig 24288 bp, 18 predicted proteins | sample 071ome_27_FD_179957 | JGI IMG/M metagenome (GOLD analysis project Ga0255757, IMG submission 179957) | Coastal salt marsh microbial communities from the Groves Creek Marsh, Skidaway Island, Georgia - 071409AT metaG (version 2) | ecosystem: Environmental > Aquatic > Marine > Intertidal zone >...
GCAATAGAATCGTCGTCTTTGAGATTGATGAGTTTAACGCCTTGCGTTGCTCTCCCCATGACACGTAACTCACTAATAGCAAGTCGGATGGCGACGCCCGATTTTTTTATAATCATCAGATCATCACTGTCTGTTACATTTTTGATGGCAACCAATTGACCGGTTTTGGGGGTGATTGATATGGTTTTGACTCCTTTGCCCCCTCGATTGGTGATTCGGTAATCCTCAAGGCTAGAGCGTTTACCAAAACCATTTTCTGAAACCACCAAGATATTTGTATCCATATCGTTGACCGATACCATGCCCACTACTTCGTCGTTTGGACCATCGAGTGTAATACCACGTACTCCAGAAGCACCACGGCCCATTGGGCGGGTTTTACTTTCTTCAAAGCGTATGGCTTTACCCGATTTAACAGCCAATAATATTTGACTGCTGCCATTGGTCAATTTGGCTTCGAGCAATTCGTCATTGTCACGAACGGTAATGGCATTGATTCCATTTGATCGTGGACGCGAATACTGTTCGAGGGCAGTCTTTTTGACCTGTCCTTGTTTAGTAACCATAATCACATAGTGGTTGTTGATATAGGCTTCGTCTCTGAGATCTTGTGTACAGATAAATGCCTTGACCTTGTCGTCTTGTTCTATGTTGATAAGATTCTGAATGGCACGACCTTTGGCGGTTTTGGAACCTTCTGGAATTTCAAAAACTCGCTGCCAAAAACATTTTCCTTTTTGGGTAAAGAAAAGCATGTACTGGTGGTTGGTACCCACAAATATATGCTCTAAGAAATCTTCATTTCGTGTTGTGGAGGCTTTTTGACCAACCCCTCCCCGATTCTGAGTTTTGTATTCAGAGAGCGGTGTGCGTTTAATGTATCCCGCATGCGAAATAGTGATTACAACCTTTTCATCTGGTATCATGTCCTCGATACTAAAATTGCCACCAGCAAAGTCGATAATCGATCGTCGCTCATCCCCATATTTGGCTTTTACTTCTTCCAATTCGGATTTGATGATGTCCATACGACGTTCTTTCTTTTCCAAAATATCTTTGAGGTCAGCAATGGTGATCGTCAGTTCATCAAATTCGGTTCGTAGCTTGTCTTGTTCAAGACCGGTAAGTTGACGCAAACGCATTTCTACGATGGCCTTCGCTTGAAGCTCAGACAACTTAAAGGCTTCGATCAATTTGTCTTTAGCCTCATCAGGGCTAGAAGAAGCGCGTATGAGAGCAATGACTTTATCAATATTGTCTGATGCAATGATCAATCCTTCTAAAATGTGTGCGCGCTCTTCGGCTTTTTTGAGTTCAAAACGGGTACGTCGAACGACCACTTCATGTCGATGCTCCACAAAATGATGGATCATGTCCTTGAGGTTGAGCAATTGTGGACGTCCATTGACTAGTGCAATGTTATTTACACTAAAAGAGGATTGAAGGGCGGTATATTTATAGAGTTTATTGAGTACTATATTTGGTATTGCATCACGCTTCAAAACATAGACTACACGCATTCCTTTTCGGTCCGATTCATCACGAATGGTGCTGATGCCTTCAATCTTCTTTTCGTTGACCAGTTCGGCAGTCTTTCGGATCATTTCGGCTTTGTTGACCTGATAGGGAATTTCGGTCACAACAATACATTCTCTACCTCCTACTTCTTCAATTATGGCCTTTCCTCTAAGAACAATTTTTCCTCTACCAGTATGAAATGCCTCTTGCACTCCTTCGTAGCCATAAATGGTTCCTCCAGTCGGAAAATCGGGTGCTTTGACATGTTTTATCAGCGCATCAATTTCGATATCCGTATTGTCAATATAGGCAATGGTTCCATTGATTACTTCAGACAAATTGTGGGGAGGCATGTTGGTCGCCATACCCACAGCAATTCCAGAGGCACCGTTTACTAAAAGATTGGGGACGCGCGTAGGCAGAACGACAGGTTCTTTGAGGGTGTCATCAAAATTTAGCTGATGATCGACGGTGTCTTTCTCGATATCCGCCAACATCTCTTCAGATAATTTTTGCATCCGCGCCTCGGTATAACGCATCGCTGCTGGGCTATCACCATCTACAGAACCAAAGTTTCCTTGGCCGTCTACCAACAAATAACGAAGGCTCCAATCTTGGGCCATACGTACCATGGTGTCATAGACAGAGCTATCACCGTGAGGGTGGTATTTTCCCAATACTTCTCCTACAATTCTAGCCGATTTTTTGTACGACGTATTGGAGCGAATTCCCAACTCATGCATCCCATACAACACCCGACGGTGGACCGGCTTAAAACCGTCGCGAACGTCTGGCAGGGCACGTGACACAATGACCGACATCGAATAGTCGATGTAGGCCGATTTCATTTCATCTTCAATATTGATTGGAATAAGCTTTTCTCCTTCGTTCATACTCACTAGTTGTTTATTGTACGTAAAAGCTAAAATAATATTATGGGCTCAATTTAATAGTGACTTTGCAGAGTTTTATCGAATTTTTTATCAACAACTAAAAACTTCAATTTGGGGATAATTATTTGAGCCTAGCTTTTGCTCTTTTGAGTTTTTTTTCGTCAATTAGCTATAATCATGTCAAGTGGTACACTTTTTGAGTAATGATAGTAAATGATTTTTTGAGATATGGACGATAATTTTTCACCTCGGGTAAAAGATGTAATTGCGTACAGCAAAGAAGAAGCCCTGCGTTTGGGACACAATTACATTGGCACAGAGCATTTGATGTTAGGCATTTTAAGAGACGGTTCTGGAAAGGCAATTTCTATTTTATCCACCATCGAGGTCGATTTGGATCAATTGCGTCAAAAAGTAGAAATTCTCAATCCTGCGGTTATTGAAAACAACAGCGCGTTAAATGAAAAAAGAAACCTTCACTTGACCCGACAGGCAGAGCGTGCGCTCAAAACCACCTTTTTGGAGGCCAAACTCTTTCAATCTGACCTCATCAATACAGCCCACTTGCTGCTATGTATTTTGAGAAATGAAAACGATCCCACTACCAAATTGTTGAGCAACATGAACGTCAATTATGATGTTGTCAAAGAACAGTTTAAACTCATGATTGCCAATGATGATAACGATTATATCGACCTTCCCGCTGCTGCCTCATTTCCTGAAGAGAAAGAAGGTGAAGGAGAAGACCGGGGCAAAGAAAATCCCTTTGTGCCCACCTCCGACACACGAAGCAGCAAAAATTCTAAAACACCCGTTCTTGACAACTTTGGTCGTGATATTACCGCATTAGCAGAACAAAATAAACTAGACCCTGTAGTTGGCAGAGAAAAAGAAATCGAACGTGTCTCACAAATTTTAAGTAGAAGAAAGAAAAACAACCCCCTACTTATTGGCGAACCTGGTGTTGGAAAATCCGCCATTGCCGAAGGATTGGCATTGCGAATTATACAAAAAAGAGTGTCGCGTGTGCTCTACGGCAAACGTGTCGTATCGCTTGATCTCGCAAGCCTTGTTGCCGGCACCAAATATCGTGGGCAATTTGAAGAGCGTATGAAAGCGGTCATGAACGAACTCGAAAAAAATGACAACATCATCCTTTTTATTGATGAAATCCATACCATTGTTGGTGCTGGAGGTGCCACCGGAAGTTTAGACGCCTCCAACATGTTCAAGCCAGCTCTTGCACGTGGAGAAATCCAATGCATCGGAGCAACAACCTTAGATGAATTCCGTCAAAATATCGAAAAAGATGGTGCCTTAGAGCGCCGCTTTCAAAAAATATTGGTCGAGCAAACCAGCGAAGAAGAAACCCTTGAAATTCTCAAAAATATCAAGGAACGTTATGAAAATCACCACAACGTTTCTTACACCGAGGAAGCATTATTGGCCTGTGTAGAACTAACCAGCCGTTATATGTCCGACCGCTTTTTGCCCGACAAAGCAATTGATGCGTTGGATGAAGCAGGCTCACGTGTACACATCAACAACATGAATGTACCCCAAGAAATCATTCAACTAGAAGAAGATTTAGAAAAAGTACGCGTGCTCAAAAATTCGGTCGTAAAAAAACAAAAATACGAAGAGGCGGCCAAGCTTCGCGACGATGAAAAACGGGTAGAGCGCATGCTCTTAGAGGCACAAGAAAAATGGCAAGAAGACTCTAAGCAAAACCGTGTTACCGTCAATGATACGCATATTGCTGATGTTGTGTCTATGATGACCAACATACCCGTCAATAAAATTGTAAAATCAGAAAAAAATAAACTTGCTTCGCTAACCGCTACCATTTCTGAAAAAATTATCGGTCAAAATGAAGCCGTTGAAAAAGTAGTGCGCGCGATCCAAAGAAATCGTGCCGGACTCAAGGCTCCAGACAAACCGATTGGCTCTTTTATATTCCTTGGACAAACCGGAGTAGGGAAAACCCAATTGGCCAAGATTTTGGCGTCTGAAATTTTTGATTCGGAAGAAAACCTGATTCGGATAGATATGAGCGAGTATATGGAAAAATTCGCCATCTCTCGATTGATAGGAGCGCCTCCAGGCTATGTCGGATACGAAGAAGGCGGTCAACTTAGCGAGAAAGTTCGGAGAAGACCTTATGCTGTTGTTTTGTTGGATGAAGTCGAAAAAGCGCATCCTGACATTTTCAATATGCTGCTTCAAGTGCTCGACGATGGATTTTTGACAGATAGTCTTGGGCGAAAAGTTAATTTCCAAAATACCATCATCATCATGACTTCCAACATCGGAGCGCGTCAGATAAAGGATTTTGGAACCGGAGTCGGTTTTGAAACCACTTCTCAAAAAAATCAAACCAAAGAAGTTGAAAAAGGGATTATTGAACGTGCGCTTAAAAAAACCTTCTCTCCAGAGTTTTTAAATCGCATCGATGATCTAGTCGTATTCAATCCGTTGGACAAAAATGATATCCGCAAAATTGTCACCCTAGAGATGCAAAAACTCATCAAGCGAGTTAAACAACTTGGTTATCATTTAGAAATGACCGACTCTGCCTATGATTTTATTGCCGAAAAGGGATTTGACGAAAAAAATGGAGCCCGACCACTCAATCGAGCCATCCAAAAATATGTTGAAGACTTGATTGCCGAAAATGTGGTTTCTAGTAGCATCAAAGAGGGAGACCATCTGCTTCTTGACCATGAAAAGAACGAAGAAAAACTTTCACTTAAAGTGGCAAGCGAAGAGCAATCAGCTTCTTAAAATTTTGAAACTCAATGCATCCGCTCGTTTGATCGCCTTCAAACGGGCGATTTTTTTTGGAGATATCTAAGATATTATTTCACCACCACTGGTTTTTATAATATTTTTGCATTTTAAAATTTTATTGGGTTTTTCCTAACACTTACATAATGAAAGTTCTAAAATTCGGTGGAACATCCGTTGCAAATTCTAAAAGCCTAACCGCCGTTGTTACTATTTTAAAACACCAAAAAGAAGCCTGTGTCGTTGTCGTATCTGCGTTCGGAGGAGTTACAGACTTACTAATCACTATGTTAAACAAGGCCGCCAATGGATCTACAGACTTTAAAACCGATATAGAGCACCTGAAAAAACGTCATTTTGAACCCATTGAAAAACTCGCTTCAAAAAACGAAGCCTCACTCAAAGCGTTTGTAAATGAAACCCTCTTTCAGCTAGAACGAGTACTCAACGCCATATCAGAGTTGGGCGAAATCACTAAAAAATCAGAAGACACCATTGCCAGTTATGGTGAAATTTTGTCAAGCAAAATTATTGCAAGCATACTTCAAGAGCAAGGCATTGATACCCAATTGCAGGACGCACGATTGCTGATACGAACTGATAAAAACCAAAATGTAGATTTTGACTTTACAGATAACTCAATTCAGACCGCATGGAAAAGCTGCAACAGCCAAGTGCTTTTAGCTCCAGGTTTTATTGCTACTAATCACAAAGGAAAAGCGACCACTTTGGGTAGAGGGGGGTCTGATTATACGGCGGCTATTTTTGCCAAAGCACTCGATGCAGAATCGCTTGAGATTTGGACCGATGTCAGTGGTATGTTTACCGCCAATCCTAAACTTGTTCCCCAAGCCATGCCTATCAGACAGCTTACCTACTATGAGGCCATGGAATTGTCTCATTTTGGAGCAAAAGTGATTTATCCCCCCACCTTACAACCACTTGTAGAAAAGAAAATACCTATCTGGATCAAAAATACTTTTGAACCGGAAGCAAAAGGAACGCTTATAGACCAAAATGGAGCACATCATAACGGTCAAATTGTCAAAGGGATAAGCCATATTGACAACATTGCACTGCTCAACATAGAAGGTAGTGGTATGATCGGAATACCTGGGTTTTCAAAACGATTATTTGAAATATTTTCAGATCATAAGATCAACATCGTGATGATTACACAAGCATCATCAGAGTATTCGATTTGCTTAGGTATCAGCAACACAGAAGCCGATAGAGCCAAAGAGCTTATCGATGAGCATTTTGCCTTTGAAATAGCACTCAAGAAAGTTGCTCCCGCGCACATAGAACGTGAATTGGTCAATATTGCTGTTGTGGGCGATCGTATGAAAGATCATCAAGGCATCAGTGGAAAGTTATTCAGTACACTCGGTGCTAATAACATCAATATTAGAGCTATTGCTCAAGGTGCTTCAGAAAGAAATATTTCTTTTGTTATTGATAAAAAAAATGTTGAGAAAGCGCTAAACACCCTTCACGAAACCTTTTTTGAAGCACAAACCAAACAGCTAAATCTCTTTGTAGTTGGGGCTGGAAATGTCGGTGGAAAACTCCTTGAACAAATCGAAAAGCAACAACATTATCTCAAAGAAAACCTTCGATTGACAATACAAGTTCGGGCCATTTCTAATTCGAGAAAAATGGTGCTTAGCACAACGCCTATCGATCTAAAGAATTGGAAAGAAACACTAGATGGTGCCACAACAAAAGCAGATAGCGATGCCTTTTTTGACCATATTAAAGCCTTAAACCTGCGTAACAGCATTTTTGTTGACAATACCGCCAGCCCTTTGATTGCTAAAGAATACTTAAGGTGCTTACAAAATAGTATCTGTGTAGTTACATGCAATAAAATTGCTTGTGCAGATCAACTGGATCACTACCTCAACCTCAAAAGAATATCTCGAAAATACGGAAGTCCCTTTTTGTTTGAAACCAATGTAGGCGCTGGATTGCCAATAATCGACACCCTTAATAATTTGATTGCGTCTGGAGATCAAGTTACTAAGATACAAGCGGTGCTATCTGGAAGCCTCAATTTTATTTTTAACAACTTCAAAAAAGGAATCGCTTTTGATCAAGTGGTGGCGCAAGCGATGCAAGAAGGATATACAGAACCCGATCCCAAAATTGATTTGAGTGGTATTGACGTAGCGCGTAAAATTTTAATTCTTGCTCGCGAAAGCGGTTATAAACTGGAGCTTGAAGAAATAAAAAACAACGCTTTTATACCCCAAGAATGTTTGGACACTAAGGATATAAATGCTTTTTTAGAAGCACTTAAGGACCACAATGATCATTTTAATCAGTTGCTTGAAGAGGCCGATCACTCTGGAGCACGTCTCAAATATGTTGCCCAGCTCGAAAATGGAAAGGCACAAGTAGGTCTTCAGCTAATTGATAAAGACCATGATTTTTACAACCTTGAGGGGAGTGACAATATTGTCCTGTTTTATACCAACCGTTATGCAGCACAACCACTTATCGTTAAAGGCGCTGGTGCGGGTGCAGAAGTTACGGCCTCAGGACTTTTTGCAGACATTATAAGAATCGGAAAGCAATAATGAAAAACACCGTCCAAGTCTTTGCGCCTGCTAGTGTAGCCAATTTATCTTGTGGTTTTGATGTTTTGGGGCTATGTCTGGAAGGCGTTGGAGATACGATGTCTTTTCAAAGGACTTCGGATTCTGGGATAAAAATTTTCAATAAAAACAATTCTTCGCTTCCTACAGATCCAAAACAAAATGTAGCCGGCGTAGCCGCACAAGCGCTTTTGGATGCACATCCCATAGCAGGAGGTGTACAGATAGAAATAGAAAAAGGAATTTTACCCGGAAGCGGAATTGGAAGTAGCGCTGCAAGCGCAGTTGGTGCCGTTGTTGGTATCAACCAATTGTTAGAACATCCCCTTCCAAAACAAGACCTATTGCCCTTCGCACTTGCAGGAGAGGCCATGGCCAGCAAAGATGCCCATGCAGACAATATTGCCCCTGCATTACTAGGCGGTATCATCTTGGTCCGAAGTGTCTACCCTATGGATCTTGTCAAACTACCAATACCCAAAGATCTGTTTGCCGTTGTACTGCATCCTCAAATTGAACTAAAAACAGCAGAAGCACGTGCCCTGTTAGGCAATCAAGTGCTACTAAAAAGCGCCATACAACAGTGGGCTAATGTTGGAGCTCTCGTGCATGCACTGCATACGGACGATGATTCTTTGATGGCCAGAAGCCTTCAAGACGTGATTGCCGAACCACTTCGTAAAAAGTTGATTCCAGAATTTGATCGTATTCAAAAAATTGCCTTGCAAGAAGGAGCATTGGGCTGTGGCATATCTGGTGCCGGGCCTTCTATTTTTTCATTGGTAAAAGGAGCAGAAAAAAGCCATAATATCGCACATGCCTTGTCGTACTTTTGTAACCAAAAGGGTATTGAGCATCAACTATATACCTCACCAATCAATTTGAACGGGGTTGAAATTATTTCTGCAAAATGAAATACTATAGCCTAAACAATCCGGCGTTAGAAACTACTTTTAAAGCGGCAGTCAAGATGGGGCTGGCACCAGATAAGGGGCTTTATTTTCCCAAAGAGATTCCTGCTTTAGCAAAAGATTTTTTTGAGCGATTGCCCAACCTATCAAAAGAAGCCATCGCATTGGAAGTTATTGAGCCCTACATCGGAAACGAAATTCCTAAAGCGGTTCTAAAACAAATTATTGATGAAACACTCTGCTTTGAATTTCCAATCATTCCCGTTACAGATACCATTGGTAGTTTAGAATTGTTTCACGGACCCACTTTGGCCTTTAAAGATGTCGGTGCGCGTTTTATGGCGCGGTGTTTGGGTTATTTTAACCAACAAGATCAACAAACCGAAAAAAGTACCGTCTTGGTCGCCACTTCTGGAGATACTGGAGGCGCTGTAGCAGATGGGTTTTTGGGAGTTCGTGGTATCGATGTGGTTATTTTATACCCTAAGGGAAAAGTAAGCGAAATCCAAGAAAAGCAATTGACTACTCTTGGAAAAAACATCACGGCGCTAGAAGTTGACGGAGTTTTTGACGATTGTCAAGATATGGTAAAAACGGCATTTCTAGACCCTGAGATCAATACAAAGAAAAATCTGACATCGGCCAACTCGATCAATGTCGCACGCTGGCTTCCACAGATGTTTTACTATTTTTTTGCATTTCAAGCGTTAGCAGACAAAAATAAACCCTTGGTTTTTTCGGTTCCGAGTGGCAATTTTGGAAACCTCTGTGCTGGGATGATGGCTCAAAAAATGGGTTTACCCATTCATCATTTTGTTGCCAGTACCAACAGTAATAAAGTCGTGCCAGAATACCTAAAAACAGGCAATTACCAAACTCAAAAAACCATTCCTACGATATCCAATGCTATGGATGTAGGTGCACCCAGCAATTTTGTCCGGATTCAACAAATAATGAATCACGATTTTGATGTTTTGCAAAAGCACCTGAGTGGTTACAGTTATGATGATGCACAAACCAAAGCAGCTCTAGTTCGTCTCTATCAGTCCTACAATTACATTGCCGATCCTCATGGGGCAGTTGGTTTTTTGGGCTTAGAGGCCTATCTAAATACTTTAGAAACTTCTGCCTACGGAGTCTTTTTAGAAACTGCACACCCAATAAAATTTTTGGATGTTGTAGAAGAAACATTGCAACGCACGATCGACATGCCCGAAAGGCTAATGCCCCTTTTAAATAGAGAGAAAAAAGCCCTATCCATCGATAGCTATACGGGTTTAAAAAACTACCTCCTAAACACGGACTAGTTTATCTCTGGTAATTGAAACTGATCCAAAGGACTGGTTTCTTGCATCAATGCTTCAATCTGTTCCCAAGCTCTTGGAGCCGCTGCTGACAAGTTAATTGGTCCTTGTTTACTGATCAAGATATCGTCCTCGATACGAATGCCGATATTCCACCATTTTGAATCGCAATCACTTCCCTCCGGAACATAGATGCCGGGTTCTACCGTAATAATCATGTTTTCTTCCAAAAGCGCGTAGTTACCGGGGTCGTGTACATCCAAACCAATATGATGCGCTACTCCGTGGGGCAGGTATTTTCGAACGTCTTTTTCGTTTTGGATCAAGCCCAAATCAACCAATCCTTTTGCAACTACATTTCTACAAGCTTTAGCAATATCTGCAAAACTAGCGCCTATCTGAGCTGCAGCAATACCAGCCTCTTGTGCGTCGTAAACAATTTTATAAAGGGCCTTTTGAGGATCGGTAAAACGCCCTTTAGCCGGAACGGTTCGGGTGACATCAGCAGTATATCCTTGATATTCTGCACCCAGATCCATCAAAACCAGCTGATTTTTTACTTCCTTCAGATCATTTGTTATATAGTGTAACACACAACCATTTGCCCCTGCTCCAACGATAGAAGGATAGCCCTCATGGGCTGCTCCATAACGTTTGTATATATATTGATGTATGCCCTGAATTTCACGCTCACTCATATTAGGATGCATAGCCTTCATGACCTCTATTTGCCCTTGTGAGGAGATGGCCACTGCTTTGCGAATCAGTGCCACTTCTTCGGGTGTTTTGATTTCGCGCAAATCTGCCATTAGACCGCCCAAAAGACTGATGTCAAAGTTGGTAGTTCGCAGACTAAAGGCTGATTTTTGACGTAGTTCATTAAAGGTATCCGGTTCCATAGCAGTCAAAAATGCTGCAATCAAAGGATCGGCAGCCAAGGCTTCATCGCGCTGGGTGTAGAATATAATTTCGCGCTTGAGTTGTTCGGCATTTTCGGGGGTTGATTGACGGATTTTTTGGTACAAACGGTATTGTGTGGCATTAAAATTTTTGGGATAATTGATTTTTTCTTTAAGACTGGCTTGCAAATCAAAAAGATCATTTGGGTCATTTTTAAAGTCTTTGATATCCGTATCAAAATCAAAAATCAAAACTGTTTCAAAACGATCAAATTGATGGGCATCTGACGCAAAAGCATTTCGAGAAACGACTCGCTCAAAGCCCGATTTTTGTGCTCCTTCGAGACCAGCACGTTTTCCATTCCACATCTCATCATACGCATTACGTTGCCGTACATAGAGTACCTCGTCATAGGTTCCATTAGCATCGTTCTGTGCCTCTTTGTAAATCAAAAGTACCGCGTGGGGTTCTTTCCACCCCGTAAGGTAATAAAAATTGGGGTCTGGATGGTATTCATAATCGGTGTCATTGGCCCGATTGCGAATGGGTGCATTAAACAATACCGCTACACTATTGGCAGGCATTTTTTCTCTAAGGGCGTCGCGTCGTGATTTGTGAAACTCAGGGCTTAGTCCTGAGGCAAAACGTTCTTGGGCTAAAAGTATATTTGAAGATCCTACGACCACTAAGGCCAATAAAAGATTGATTGTGAATTTCATTTTGTGTTTTTAATGTTTAAAACCTTTTAAATGTAATACTTTTGAAAAAAAGAAAAAGGATGAAAAAAACCGCTCTCTACCAACGCCATATAGAAGCAGGTGCCAAAATGGTTCCTTTTGCTGACTATGAAATGCCCGTACAGTACTTGGGTGTCAAACAAGAACACCTAACTGTTCGCAATGCTGTGGGCGTTTTTGACGTATCGCATATGGGAGAATTTTTTGTGCGTGGCCCACAGGCGGAAGCGCTTTTACAACACATCTGCAGCAACGATATTAGCAAACTTACGGTTGGCAAGGCGCAGTACAACTACCTGCCCAATGGAAAGGGTGGTGTTGTTGATGACTTGATTGTTTATAAAATTGAAGAGCAGGTGTTTTTATTGGTTGTAAATGCCGCCAATATTGAAAAAGATTGGGCTTGGATCAGCCAACAAAATCAAGCCTTCGATGCGCAATTAGAAAATCAATCTGATGCATTGTCATTATTAGCCATCCAAGGACCAAAAGCCTTAGATGCCATGCAAAAACTTACCACAATAGATCTGAAAGCCCTCCCATTCTACGCCCATCAAAAGGGCAGTTTTGCAGGCGTAGAAGGTGTGATTGTTGCCACTACGGGTTATACCGGTTCTGGAGGAATCGAAATTTATTTTCCCAACGAGGAAGCAAACCAAATTTGGGATGCTGTTATAGAAGCTGGGGATGATTTTGGCATCGCACCAATCGGCTTAGCTGCACGAGATACGCTTCGATTAGAAATGGGGTATTGTTTGTACGGCAATGAAATTGATGACCAAACATCTCCCATAGCTGCCGGCCTAGGATGGGTTACAAAACCCGCATTTTTGGGCATCGACCAAGCGATCTTAACACAACAAAAAAATTCTGGTACTGCAACGCAATTGGTTGCTTTCGAAATGACAGAAAGAGGGATTCCGCGTGGGAGATATACCATTACAACCCCGGAAGGTCAATCTATCGGAACTGTAACTTCGGGTACCCAATCTCCAAGCCTGGACAAAGGGATTGGTTTGGGATACGTTACTACTGCAAATGCCACTGTGGGGACCGAAATTGGAATATTGATTCGCGACAAAATTATTTCTGCAACAATCGTCAAATTGCCCTTTTATAAATCATAAGTGATGACCACAAAACGCATACTCATACTTGGAGGGAGCGGTTTTATTGGTCAGGCACTTTACCGAGAACTTTGCCCCTATTATAATACCTACGCTACGTTTTGTTCTCACAAAGGGTATGGAAACAACCATCAGTTTTATAATTTTAACGCAGCAGAAGAGGGTTTAGAGCCCATTTTGAAAGAAGTACGTCCCCACCTGATTATTTCGGCATTGCGTGGTGATTTTGACCTACAAATTGAGCTCCACGATTTTTTGGTATCCTATATCAAGAATGCCAATTGTAGGTTGTTTTTTTTGTCTTCCGCCAATGTTTTTGATGCCTTTCATCATTTTCCTTCTTATGAATACGACAAAACCTATTCTGAGAGTATCTATGGGCGTTTTAAAATAAAAATAGAAAGTCGCTTACTCCGGCTGCCACCGGCCAAATATGTCATCGCCCGACTGCCCATGATTTTTGGGCAACATGCGCCACGAACCGTTCAGATTGATAAAGCGGTACAACAACACCAACCTATTGAAGTTTTTCCAAATACGATTATCAATGTCAATGGCATTCAAAAATTGACCCAACAAATCCATTTTATCATCAATCAAAAACGGACAGGAATTTTCCATCTTGGCAGTACAGATTTGATATCGCATTATGATTTTATCCGTCAAATCGTAACACGGAGGCATCACAAACCCGGGATTTTTAAACAAGTTTTTACGACCAACAACACAAGATACCTGGCTACGCTTCCAAAAGAAAATAATTTACCTACACATCTCTTGACGAGCTACAATGAGGTTTTAGACGAAATGGATTTGATACGCAAAAACCTATAATCCCTAATCCTTCTGGTCGCGCCTTTCGTTGACAGATAAAAAGGATTTTAAAATTTTGACCTAATGCTTATCTTTGTCAAGATCAAAATTGCAAGCAATGGGAAGAGCCTTCGAATTTCGAAAAGCACGTAAAATGAAACGCTGGTCAGCCATGGCCAAAACTTTTACACGGATTGGAAAAGACATTGTCATGGCCGTCAAAGAAGGTGGTTCCGATCCGCAAAATAATTCTCGTTTAAGAGCAGTGATCCAAAATGCCAAGGCGGCTAATATGCCCAAAGAAAATATCGAACGGGCAATCAAAAAAGCATCGGACAAAAACACACAAAATTATAAAGAAGTACTTTTTGAAGGGTATGCACCCCATGGTATTGCGATTTTGGTAGAGACCGCCACCGACAACAACAACAGAACCGTAGCCAATATCAGAAGCTATTTTAACAAATGCAATGGCAGTCTAGGAACTGCAGGTTCTGTAGAGTTTATGTTTGATCATACGTGCAATTTTAGAATCAATCCGGAAGGACTTGATCCAGAAGAATTGGAATTAGAATTGATCGATTTTGGCTTGGAAGAGTTTTTTGTCGATGATGATGGGATCATTATCTATGCACCATTTGAAAATTTTGGAGCCCTTCAAAAAGAACTCGAAAATCGCAATATCGAAATCCTTTCTTCAGGTTTTGATCGCATCCCAAATACTTCAAAAAATATCAGCCCCGAACAGGTGGAAGACATCGAAAAATTATTGGAAAAAATCGAAGAAGATGATGACGTGCAAAACGTGTATCACAACATGGAAGAAAACAACTAACTTTTTCTAAACGAATTTTCGGGTATTTTTCCTTGAATACCATCAAAGTGGTTTTCTAAAATTTCAAAATCCCGCTCGATAGAATCACTTGGCGTGAGTGTTTGAAAAAATATGACTCTTCTGTTTTTAAAATCAAAACCAACAGGTAAAATTGGCACCCCTGCTTTATGAGCAATATGATAAAAACCCGTTCGCAAAGCGTTGACTTTTTTTCGTGTACCCTCTGGTGCAAGCGCCAAACGCAAGACTTTATGCGCGTTAAAAAGTGCAGCAATATTTTCGACATTGTTGCGGTTACCTGAACGATCAACAGGACGACCTCCCATTGCTTTGAAAAACCATCCGGTCCATGGGTTAAACAATTCTTTTTTTCCAATAAAATTTATTTCTTCTCTCAATACAGCTCGAGTGAGTACCCCGATGATAAAGTCCATAGAACTGGTATGCGGTACTACAGCTACAACAAATTGATCCAATCTTGGAAATTCGCCTTCCAGCCTCCACCCCATGAGTTTAAAAAAAATAAAGCGCGCCAATCTGTGCATTTAGGGTCGTCTTAAAGATGAAAGTACCGACAAATCCATCACCCAGTTTTCTTTATGAAGTAGCGCTACCGCATCTATGCTTTTTTGGTCCATGCCGTTGTATTGAAGAAGAAAGATAGTGAGGTTTTAGTCATTAAAAAATTCTTCTTTAAAGTTGACAAGAAATAATTTTTCTTTTGCACGTGTTAGCGCGGTGTACAACCACCTATAATAAGCCACATTTGTACCCTCTGCAAGGTAGGGTTGTTCTACAAAAACGGTATTCCATTGTCCACCTTGTGATTTGTGACACGTAATTGCATAAGAATATTTGACTTGCAACGCATTAAAATAGGGGTTGTTTTTTACCTTAAGCAAGCGTTTGTATTTGGAAGCAATATTGGCATAATCTTTCATCACTTCGTGGTATAAACGATCTGTATCTTCGTTTGGTAAAGCAGCAGTCTCACTTTTTAGTGTATCCAATAAAATAAACGTATCAAAAGGAGCTTGGGATGGATAATCGGCCAAGGCGATCTGTACCTCTGCAAACTCAAAGCCATAGAGGTTTTTGTATCCATAAATGCGTTCTATGATGATCGTATCGCCATTTGCAATAAAACCCGCCTCAGCATTATCGTCGAGCCAAAAATAGTTGTTTTTGACCACCATCAAATGGTCGCCAACCGCCAACTCGGCTTCCAAAAATAAAATCCGTTGACGAATACTCTGATTGTACAAATTGGCCCTTTTGTTTGACCGAACCAAAAAAGCAGTTTGATCTATACCCTCATTTTGAAGCGCCGATGAGAGCGCCTCAAGCAATTCATTGCCGTCTTGAATACGATGGATGTCTGCAAAACCTTTAAGATCAAATTGAAACCCTGTTCCCAATTGATCCGAAATCAATTGTCGCAATCGGGTGGCATTGTGTAAAATTCCTGAAGCCTTTTCTTGCCGTATAACATCCGTTAGTATGCTGCTGTAGGTGTTCAATTGATAAATACCTTCTAATTGGTCCGAATCCATCGCAGGGCTCACCTCAAGATGAACCGGCGGCAGCTGCGCCGTGTCACCAATAAAAATCAACCGACATTGATCACCACCACTTACATACTGTATCAGGTCGTCCAATACACTTCCGTTTTCAAACAACCGATTACTCTGACGATCATCACTTATCATTGAGGCTTCATCGACAATAAAAAGGGTGTTTTTGTATTTGTTGGGTTTTAGCTGAAAATGAACTCCTCCTGTTTTGTTCGCCTTAGTATAATAAATATGCTTGTGGATGGTAAACGCCTTACGTTTTGAGAAAACAGATAAAACTTTGGCCGCACGCCCGGTGGGTGCTAATAAAACACTCTTGTATCCCAGGGGTTGCAAGCGTTTTACCAAGTGCCCAATCATGGTAGATTTGCCGGTTCCGGCATAGCCCGCCATCAAAAAAAGGGTTTTTGAAGCAGTATCTGACAAAAAAACAGCCATTTTTTCTAACCATACATCTTGAGAAGCAGATAATGGATAAGGAAAGGAATTTCTAAAGTCAATCTGTATTTTTTCTGAAAGCAAAACGGCTGATTCTTATATGATACAAAAGAAACGGAAAATCTTTTCTGAATAAAAAAAAATTGTAGTTTTGTTTTGGTCGTGAAAAATGATACTTTTCAGATCTAAATTGTTTTTCACTAAAATTCTAAACAATAAAAAAATGAAATTAGCCATACAAGCGGTTCTTTGGATTTTATGCGTCGTTTTTAGTTATCAGATCTACGATTCTATCAACGGTCCTATCAATTTTAACGAAACTAAAAATAAGCGCTACGCTGAGGTAATCGATCGAATGAAAGAAATCCGCAAAGCGCAAATTGCACACAAAGATGTCAAAGGTTTCTATGCCAACAACTTTGATAGTCTTGTGAGTTTTATTGAAACCGGCATTTTTACTCTTATCGAAAAAAGAGATTCGAGCTTTATGGAGTATGATCGTACCTATCGAATTGATATGCTTCGTGAAGTAATTGTCATTGACACCCTTGGCTTTGTAAATGTTAAGGATTCTTTATTTAAAGATGACAGTTATAAAATGTTGCGCAAAGTACCCGTAGAAGGCATCGATGCAGAATTTAGCATCAAGGCCAATGTGATCAACAAAAATGGTTATCGAGTTCCTGTATTTGAAGTAAAAGTGGCTAAAAATATTGTGTTGCATGATCAAGACAAAGATTTGCTGAAGCAAGAAAACGAAACCATTTCTGTAGATGGTGTCAATGGCCCTGAAATTATTTTAGGTTCATTATCTGAGGTGAGCACCAATGGTAACTGGCCCACGATTTTCGATGCCGGCAACTAAATCACAATTTATACCACAAAAATCCATCCAGGTTTTCTTGGATGGATTTTGTTTTTATACCCCACAACAATGCGAATTTATTTCCTTCAAAAATTTTCCCACTGACACACAAGGTTTTTTAGAGCAGACATTCAAAAAATATTTTGGAGATCAGCCTCCGAGTATCATACACTTTGAGCACCCTGCTTTGTTTGTTCCGCAAGCGCTTTTTGAAAATTCGAAAAAAGAAGATTACTATACCCATTACAATACCTTAGCTGAAGCCTTTGAGCTGAACGTTTTAGATACGGAAGACAAGACATTGAAAGTAGTGGCACCCATTGCTTCGAAATGGAAAAGTTTTTTCAAAAAAATGCATGCAAACATTGATATAATCAATTATCAAAATCTTTTGTACAATCTTGTACAATCGCATAGTAAAACCCAAACGAGTAAACAGTTATTCGTCCACCTGCAAAAAGGTGCTTTTGACCTGTTTTTGTTTGACGGAGCAAAGTTGCTTTTCAACAACCGTTTCGCCCAAAACAATGTAGATACTTTTTTATATTTTTTATTTTATGTAGTCGAAACGCTAAAGCTAGATCAAGATGCTTTTGACCTTTATTTTTTAGGAAAATACGATTCTTATAATGCCTATTATGATGGGGTGTCTAATTTTCATAACAACTTGCAATATTTGTTTGTTGAGGAACAAAAGAATACTACCCCTGCTCCTGCCCCCTTTTTTTGTAGTCACTAATGCGAATCATATCAGGCATCCATAAGGGACGTAGGCTCGTAGCTCCAAAAAAATTGCCGGTTAGGCCCACTACAGATCGTGCCAAAGAAGCCCTTTTTAATATCCTTCAACACGAGTTTGATTTTCAATCGATTCAAGTACTTGATCTCTTTGCAGGTACAGGGAGCATCAGTTATGAGTTTGCCTCACGTGGGGTGCAAAAAATCCTAGCCGTCGATCAAAACCCCCATTGTATCCGCTTTATCGACCAAACGGCCAAACAACTCCAACTGCCTATCGACACCCATCGGATGAGCGTCGAAAGCTTTATAGAAAAGTACGGCTTCCAATACGATCTTGTTTTTATGGATCCGCCCTATGCATTTGATGAAGAAAATTATAAGGCTCTTATTGAAACAATTTTTCAAAAAAACATCGCAGAAAAGGGTTGGCTAATCGTCGAACACGACACCCACCATAGTTTTGAAAATCACCCCTATTTTGATCAACAACGAAAATATGGCAGTTGCATGTTTAGCCTATTTAAGAAAAAAGCAGGCCGATAAGCCGGATTCTGTCGAGTCTTATCATTTATCTGGATCTTTCATTACTGAAAAATTCTAACCGCCTACCCTTCTGCATCGGACGAGCTACCCTCAAGCGCAGATATACTTGGCGTTGCACCGTATAGAGTTTACCGATTTCACTACAGCCGAACTGTACTTGCTTTCTGTTGCACTGGTCCTCTTCCATCAAAGATGAAAGGACGGGCGTTACCCGCTATACTGCTCTATGGTGTCCGGACTTTCCTCCCCCTCGAAATTCGAGACAGCGATAAGATGGCCTGCTGTAACAAAGGTACGCTATTGTTGATAATTTTCGTCTAATTTTTGCAGGGGGTACTCCCTGAAACCCTCAGCTATTTTTATATTTGTCAAACATGGAAACGTATCAAGTATCTGCCTTACGTTATCGTCCACAAACCTTTGAAGAGGTTGTTGGGCAACAATCCATTACACAAACTTTAAAAAATGCCGTTGACCAAAATCAACTGGCCCAAGCTTTGCTATTTTGTGGGCCTCGTGGTGTAGGCAAAACTTCATGCGCCAGAATATTAGCAAAAACCATTAACCAACAACAAGGAGCATCTGAGGAGCGGGATTATGCGTTCAATATATTTGAACTCGATGCAGCCTCCAACAACTCTGTAGATGACATCCGCCAACTCAACGAACAGGTACGTATACCTCCCCAAGTTGGTACCCATAAGGTGTATATCATAGACGAAGTACACATGCTTTCTACCTCGGCATTCAACGCGTTTCTTAAGACACTTGAAGAGCCACCAAAACATGTTATTTTTATTCTCGCAACGACAGAAAAACACAAGATAATTCCTACCATTCTTTCGCGTTGCCAGATCTATGATTTTAAGCGGATCAGTATAGAAGATATCAAAGAATCTCTGGTCAAAATCGCTACAAATCTTCAAATTCCTTATGAAGACGAAGCGCTTCAGCTTATCGCCGTAAAAGCAGATGGTGCTATGCGTGACGCACTTTCAATTTTTGATCGCATGGTGAGTTTTACGCAAAAAAATCTTACTACTTCTGGAGTTGCAAGCAACCTAAATATTCTTGATTACGACACGTATTTTAAGTTCACTGAACATATTCTTAATCAAGACATCCCCAGTATTTTGATGCTGATTGACCAGGTGATTTCCAAGGGATTTGAAGGCGGTCAATTTATAGAAGGTTTGAGCAATCACTACCGCACACTTCTAGTTTCTAAAGACCCACAGACCGTTCCACTACTAGAAGTTGCCGCGCAAACTAAAACGCTGTACTTAGAACAATCCAAAGCCTTTGACCTCCAAATACTGATTGAAGGGTTAAAAATTATCAACGAGACTTCCCTTAATTATAAAAACAGCACCCACAAACGCCTACTCATAGAACTTTGCTTTATGCAACTCGCCTCACTCCATTATGATGGAGAAAAAAAAAAGGCTATCTAATTCCAACACATCAATTTAGAAATACGGAACCAAACGGCGCAAATGTGCAAACTGGTTCGGGCCAAGTCGTTCTAAAAAATCAAGAAGAAGATATTAATGTAAACAAGGTTTCACAATCTGACAATGATCTGAAGATCAATGCTGCAAATGAAGAAACAGCGCCAACTTCAACAGAGCAGATGCCCATCAAAATTGATTTGAAAACAAAATTTGAAGGAGTATCATCGCTTTCCTTATCGAGCATCAAACTAAAAAAAGAAGAAGCCATTAAGGATGATCAAAAGAAGAAGGAACAAAAAAAACTACGAAACCCCATTTCTGAAGATCAACTACTTGCTGCTTGGAAAAAATATACCCTAAATAAACGTGACCAAGGGGCCAGCAATATCGTATCAATTCTTGAAATCTGCCAACCCAAATTGCAAGACGAAGCACTAAAGCTATCGGTGCCCAACAACATCAATAAGGTAGAACTTCAACGCGAGGGAGAAGAACTGCTTCCTTTTTTGCGAGCGGCAGTTCAAAATGACCATCTTTATTTTGATATTGATGTAAATCATCAGAAAAAAGAAGAATTTGTTTATACCTCTGAAGAAAAATACAACAAACTCCTGTCCATCAATCCGTCACTTAAAAAGTTACGCGATACCTTTGGACTAGAATATTAAAATTATGCTTGGTTTAAAACTTCCTACAGATCCGAGATGGGTCAATATTGTTGAAAAAAATATCGATGAAATTCTTACCGATCACGCCTATTGTGAACAAAAAGCAGCCAGTACTGCACTATCTATTGTTGTCGGTTTTCCTGAGCATTCGGAGCTTGTAAGTGAAATGATTGCCTTGGCAGAAGAAGAAATCAGTCATTTTAAAATGGTTCATGATTTGATTCGAAAGCGGGGTTTGGTTCTTGGTCGCGAACGCAAAGACGAATACGTCATCGCCCTTCACAAATTTTTTCCAAAAGGCGGATCACGTCAAACGCACCTGGTACATAAATTGCTTGTTGCAGGGCTGATTGAGGCCCGAAGTTGTGAGCGTTTTAGATTGTTATCCGAAGAACTTCATGATCCTGAATTGAAAAAATTTTACCGCAAGTTGATGATCAGTGAAGCACATCACTATACCTTATTCTTAAAACTGGCAAGACAATATGAAGCAGAAGCTGTCGTCCAAAAAAAATGGCAATCACTACTGGACTATGAAGCGCATCTAATGAAAGATTTGGGCACAAAAGAAACTATTCATGGGTAGTGCTTTTCTGTAGATCATAATACATCTCTTTGATCATTCCATCTGACAGACCAATTTTGGGTACGTAGATTTTTGAAGCACCTGCCCATTGAAGCGTACGCAAATAAATTTCTGTAGCAGGCAAAATAACATCAGCGCGGTCTGTATTGAGTTGAAATTCGAGAATACGTTCTTCGTAGGAGAGTTGTTGAAGTTTTGTGTAGATGGCATTTAAAGTCACCAAAGACAGTGGTCTTCCTTCTTTGGTGTTGGTCAGCTTAAAAAGTTTGTTGATGTTTCCTCCAGAACCCAAAACAGTAATCCTATTGATTAGTGCAGTTCGTTTTGAAATCCATTTTTGCATTTCATCCCAAATCCGATCTTCAACTGATTTATTGAGTAAACGGACGGTGCCTAACTTAAAAGATTTTGAATGAATACGTTCCCCATTTTTCAAAATGCTCAGTTCGGTACTACCACCACCAACATCCACATACAATACTGTTTTTTGTGTTGTAAATTGATCAAATATTTGTGTGTAAGAAATTACAGATGCTTCTTTTTTTCCATCGATAATTTCGATTTTGATTCCAGTTTCTTTTTTAATAACCTGCACCACATCTTCTCCATTTGCAGCTTCTCTCAATGCCGATGTAGCATAGGCTCTAAACTGTGTAACTCCATGAATTTTCATGATTTGTTTAAATGCCTTCATCGCACGTAACATCCGTTTGATATTCTTTTTACTGATTTCGCCAACACTGAAAGAATCTTCACCAAGACGGATTGGCACACGTACCAGAGCATTTTTTTGGAATTGGACAGGGCGGTCTATTGATGGGGTCACTACATTGGCAATAAGCACTCTAATGGCGTTGGATCCGATGTCTATGGCTGCGAACTTCTCAATTTTCATCCGTTCGCTGGTTTAGATGTTCAAAATAATGATGGAGTTCCCACTGAGAGCGAATAAGCGGTGTTGATGCTGGTACAAATTTATTTTGAGGCTTCCGATTTAAGATTCGGGCTTTGACATTATCATTCCAACTGATCTCAAAGGTTTCTAGCAATTGTTTCTTGATCTCTAGATCGTCAATTGGGCAGGCAACCTCAACACGATTTTCGATATTTCGGGTCATCATATCTGCGGAAGATATATATACTTGACGGTCCCCTTGGTTTTCAAAAATATAGACCCTTGGGTGTTCCAAAAATTTATCGATGACACTTTTTACTTCAATATTGACACTTTGTCCTTTGACCCCAGGTATCAAGCAACATATTCCTCTAACTAACATCCTAATGGGCACTCCTGCATTGCTTGCTTCATAGAGTTTATCAATGACTTTATAGGAGGTGACGTTGTTAAGTTTGAGGCTTATCCCGGCTGACTTGCCCGCCTTTTTATTATCAATTTCGCGCTGAATCAATCGCTCTAATCCTGCTTTCATATAATGTGGAGAAACCAACAGGCGCTTATATTTCTTTAATTTATAATTGACTTCGAGAAAATTAAAAACTTTGTTTACTTCCTTTAATAACTTTTGATTGGATGTAAACAAAGTATAGTCGGTATAGATTTTAGCCGTTGATTCATTAAAATTACCGGTACTAATAAAGCCATAGCGAACGTTTTTACGGTTTTCAAAACGTTCGATCACACAAATTTTAGAATGTACTTTGAGCCCAGGGACTCCAAAAATCAGATGAACCCCTGCTGCTTCTAATTTATTGGCAAAATCAATATTGTTGTTTTCGTCAAACCGTGCTTGCAGTTCGATTTGGACCAACACCTTTTTTCCATTTTTTGCTGCATTAATCAAGCTACTGATTACATGAGAAATCTTTGCCAGTCGGTAAATGGTAATTTTAATTGTATGAACATTAGGATCTAGGGCTGCTTCACGTAAAAACTTAACCACATACGAAAACGTATGGTAGGGTGTGTATTGCAAGAAATCTTTTTGAGAAATGGCTTGCAAAATACTCTTATCAAGAGGCAATCCCGCAATGGGTAAAGGTTGTAAACGAGGATAAATCAAGTCCATTCGGCCCAAATCTGGGAAACGCATATAATCTCTTCTCAAGTGATATCGCCCTCCAGGAATAAGGCTGTCTGTGGTGTCAATCTTCAATTTCTGCATCACAAAAGTCAAGGTGTCCTTGCTGATATTTTTGTCATATACCAGTCGTACTGGGTCGCTAAACATCCGGTCTTGTACACTTTCTTGGATCTTTTCGACATAACTTTTAGAGGCATTTTCTTCAAAATCCAACTCGGCGTCACGGGTTATTTTGATCATATGACTTTCAATATTGTCATAATCAAAAAAGCTAAAAATCAAGTCGAAATGGTAGCGGATTAGGTCATCGACCAACATGATGTATTGGCGGTTGCCAATTTTTGGCAATACTACAAAACGTTCTAATTCTGGGGTGATCTCAATTAGCGCAAAAGTAGATTTGGGTTTGTGCTTTTGATCGCCTTTGTGTTGCAATTTGACAGTCAAAAAAGCCGTATTGTCTGTAAAGTCCTGCTCGCGATCTGGAGAAAGTATCACAGTAACCAAGGCAGGGCTAACATGGTTGATGTAGTAGTCTTTTAAAAAAGCACGGTGCTCATCCAATACTTGTTGTTCATCAATAAAATAAATGTCTGTCTTCTGTAATTCTTTTTGGATATTTTCAAAAATCTTGTGGCTCTCCCCCTGAAGTTCAATGACCTTTGCAGTAATTTGTTCCAAAAGTGTTTGTGCGTCGATGCCGCCCAGAACGCGTTTTCCTTTTTTGGGGGACTGTGATATACGTTTGACAGTGGCATATCGGACTTGAAAAAACTCGTCTAAATTATTCGAAAAAATCCCTAAAAATCGCAATCGCTCAATAAGAGGTACTGAGGGTTCTGCTGCTTCTTGTAGGACACGAGCATTAAAATCGAGCCAGCTGATTTCACGATTAATATAGGTATATGAAGTCTTCATCTAAACAGCACAAATTTATGAAGTTATCTCCCAA
>Ga0255757_10001323_pt1 | contig 24257 bp, 21 predicted proteins | sample 071ome_27_FD_179957 | JGI IMG/M metagenome (GOLD analysis project Ga0255757, IMG submission 179957) | Coastal salt marsh microbial communities from the Groves Creek Marsh, Skidaway Island, Georgia - 071409AT metaG (version 2) | ecosystem: Environmental > Aquatic > Marine > Intertidal zone >...
GGACCAACCCTGCAATACAAATCTGATTGACCATTTTAGCCAGCTGCCCAGCACCAGATTGACCGATTAATGTAACTGCCCGGCCATAACTCTCCATTAGTGGCTTAGCCCTGTTGAATGCTTCTTGCTCACCGCCGCACATGACGGTTAGCACCCCATTTTCAGCGCCTGCCTGTCCGCCAGAGACAGGGCCGTCCAAAAAATGAAACCCTTTTTTAAAAGCTTCACTAGCTAGTTGCCTGGCTAAATCTGCAGAAGCAGTTGTGTGATCAACAAACACAGTCTCACTACTCATGGACTGAAAGGCGCCACTTTTACCCAGCGTAACCTCAATAACATCAGGATCATCACCAACACACGAAAATACATACTCCTGCTGAGCTGCCGCCTCCGCTGGTGTTGGCGCAACCTGACCACCATGCAGTTTAGCCCATTCTTCAGCTTTACCCTGATTACGGTTGTAAACCGTCACTTCGTGACCAGCTGCCGCAAGGTGACCAGCCATAGGAAATCCCATAACCCCGAGACCAATAAACGCTACCTTTGCCATAAAATTAGCTCCTCAATCAGCTTCAAGTTCTGGTGGCTCTCTATCAGCAACTAAAATAGTCCATAATTGGTTCCAAAGCTCAAGATCTGGAGCAAGTAATCCGCCAATAGAAGGATCAGATGGCCTATAACACCTTCCATCAATCATGCGACCAATTCCACCAGACTCTTTATGCATCAAAAAGCCAGCAGCGTGATCCCAAGGGAGCAACCGAGAATAACATCCAAAGTGAGCAAGGCCGCTTACACGAGATATATGTTCTTGGCCCACACATCTTGCGTTCCAAATTGCTCCAAACTTTCCTCGACCTTTCCCCCAAGTTTCCTGAAACATGTGCCGCTCACGAAATTTTTTCCCGTAAACAGAACCATTCATTAATCGCAAATCTTCTGGCCGATTGCATAAGAGACGACGCCCTTCTAACCAGGCGCCTCCCCCAAGTGAGGTTTCAAAAGTTCTATCGCCGAAGGGATCATGGATCCAACCAGCAAGAATTTCATCTGCTCTAACCAGCGATACAATGACAGCTGTTAATGGAAAACCGGCCGCAAAATTTCCTGTCCCGTCGATCGGATCGATTACCCAATGGAGCTGATCATCGGCCAGAGAAGCTATAGCAGCACGCCCGTCGGCGACTGCCTCCTCACCTAGAACTTCCGCAGCTGGTAAAATATCACGTAGTCTCTCACCCAAGCATTTTTCCACTGCAAGATCAGCACTAGTAACAAAATCACCTGCCGATTTTTCAGAAATTTCAGAAAGAGATAACGCGCCCAACTTAGGCTTAATTTCAGCGTCTGAAATCTCTTTAAGAGCTTTGCAAACTTTTGAAAAATCAATGTCTGGTATCAATTGGGAGACCTCGCAGCTTCAATTATAGCTGTTCCTGACCACTGCTTAACAAAACGAGCCAAATCAGACTTAGCTAATTTGGCTCTAACAATTACATCCTCGCCATCACTTTCGGAACTTATACTAAACGCTGTTCTGTAAAGATAAGCTAAAGCGTCTCCAGCAGCGCATGAAATTCGAACTACAACTTCTGAACCATTTGCTGCCAAAGCCTCATCAATAGAACTTAGAAGAACTTCTGCTCCCTCACCGGTCACTGCCGAGACCGCGATAGCTTGGCCTGAATTAATCGCTGGCTGAACTAAATCGATATCTTTGACGTTAGCAATGTCAACTTTGTTGTACACATCTATTATCTTTTTGGACCCGCGATCTATACCTAATTCTGCCAATACCATTTTTACGTCTTCTGCCTGGATAATATGCTCCGGGTCAGCCAAATCATGGACATGGAGAATTAGGTCTGCCTCCAGGACTTCTTCTAGCGTGGCACGAAATGCTTCCACTAACTGAGTTGGGAGCTCTGCAATAAAACCAACAGTATCCGAGAGGATGATTTTAGAACCCGACGGGAGAACCACCCCTCTCATGGTTGGATCTAACGTTGCAAACAGCTGATCTGCTGATAATACTCCAGCTCCTGTTAGGAAATTAAAAAGAGTTGATTTACCAACGTTAGTATATCCTACCAATGCCACTGTAGCTGAATTTGAGCGCTGTCGGTTATTGCGGTGTTGAGTTCGCGTTCTCCGGACGTCCTCTAATTGACTTTTTATCCTATCGATCTGGTTATCAATTTGCCGACGATCAAGTTCGATCTGTCTCTCTCCTGGCCCTCCAGTAAACCCAGCCCCACCTCGCTGTCTTTCTAGATGGGTCCATGATCGGACTAGACGTGTTCTTTGATAACTCAGTGCCGCTAAGGAAACCTGGAGCACACCCTCTCTGGTCCTTGCTCGCGCACCAAACACTTCCAATATTAAACCGGTCCGATCTAGAACCTTCTTCTCTAGAGCCCGCTCTAAGTTTCGCTGCTGTGCAGGTGAGAGCGCTGCATCAAAAATTACCAACGAAGCTCTCTTTAAAACAGCCTCCTGCTTGATTTCAGATATCAACCCTTCACCAACCAGGGTAGCAGCCTTAGGTTTTGGAATTTGAGTTTCGCGAGCAAATATTACTTGTAAGCCTATTCCCTCAGCTAGGGATATTGCCTCTTTTAAGGAGGCAGCAGTCTCCGTGCCAGCTCTTTTATCGGGCAATATAGGCCGGACAATGATCACCCGTTCCGGTGCATCATCTCGAGCCGCAACAAATTCATGCCCCAATTCAACTTTCCTCGTCGGTCACTTCAACTGCTTCAAGCAAATTTACTGGAGACGACGGCATTACTGTTGAAATGGCATGCTTATAAACGAGCTGAGAATGGCCTTCACGGCGCAACATCATACAAAAATTATCAAAAGAAGTGATGACCCCTTGCAGCTTCACTCCATTGATTAAAAATACTGTAACTGGAAGTTTTTGCTTCCTTACATAATTAAGAAACACATCCTGTAAGTTCTGTGACTTTGCGCCAATCATTATTCACCAACCACTATTTTTGTTGCATTCCCATCGAACACAATCTCGTTTTTATTATGTGGACTATACACCGCTTCTAATTTAGGTCGAACGCCATGTTATCGAATTTTCAAATTGCAAGCGTATGAGCATTATAAAGACTAAATATTCTGGAAGTTACAGGCCCAACAACACCATCACCAATCTGGGCACCGTCAATAGCTAGGATTGGCTTAACAAAAGAAGTAGCGCTGGTCACAAAAATCTCGCGGGCTTCCAGCAGTGCTTTTCGGTCAAAAGCCTCTTCAATTACCGATATCTGTGCCTTTTCAGCTAACTCCTTAATAACACCCCTCGTTACTCCACCAAGAATCTCTGGACCCAATGGGTGTGTGTGCAACACTCCATCATCATCAACAATCCATACGTTTGATGACCCACCTTCTGTAACTCTTCCATCGTCACGAACCATAATAGCCTCAACTGCCCCTGACTTCTTTGCTCTCTCTTTTGCTAGGACATTCGGCAAGAGACCAACCGATTTTATGTCACATCTCGCCCAACGTTCATCACGGGCAAGCATCGCACTTCCCCCTTTAGGCTTGGAGTCAATGGATGGCCAAGCCCTTCGTTTGGCTGAAATAATAAGAGAAGGAATTGGAACGCTTGGAAAAGTGTGGTCTCTCGGCGCGACACCTCTGGTGACCTGAATATAGATAAAGCCCTCATCAACATTGTTACGCCTGCGTGTTTCATTGATCACAGCCTCGAGAGACATCCGTCCCATCGGCATTGAAATAGATAGCTCTTTAAGAGAGCGTTCTAAGCGATCCAAATGAGGACTTTTGTCTACGATAGCACTTTGGCGCACCAAGATTACCTCATAAACACCGTCCGCAAACTGATAACCTCGGTCTTCATAATGAACTGAAGCATACTGTGCAGGTAAGTAACTTCCATTAACGTAAACAGAACGTGGCATTTCTAGTCTTTCTAATCAGAAAAATTCCAATCGCACTTCAAAAAATCTTTCCACCCTTTTAACCGCCGCTTCTTCCGCGAATACTACGACCCGATCTCCTTCTTTGATAACTAAATTTGGCTTCGGCAGGACAATTTCGTCATCGCGCATAATTCCACCTACAATTGCTCCATCCGGCAGCTGCAGTTCTGAAATCGATTTATTCACTACTTCACTGGTTGCCAAAGCATCAATTTCTAAGACCTCACCAAATCCGTCACCTATCGAATGCACTTCTCTTACCCGGCCGCGTCGCACGTGGCGTAGAATGGTACTAATTGTAATATCTCGAGGATTAACAACTACATCAATATCTAGAGGACTAACTAAAGTCGAAAATGAAGCCCTGTTAATCAAAGCAACTGTTCGCTCTGCGCCAACTCGTTTCGCCATTAATGAAGCAAGAATGTTGCTTTGGTCGTCATTTGTAACGGCTATCGATGTATCTGCTGCCTTTACTCCCGCCTCTTCTAGAATATCGGGCTCAAGAGCATCACCATTAATAACCACAAGTCTCGGTGCAACTTCTGCTGCTCGGGCAGCTTGCTCTTCCGACTTTTCTATCATTCGAACAGCAATGGATGCCTGATCGAGAGCCTCAGCAATCATCAGACCAATATTACCACCGCCAATAATTAGTACTCGCTGAGCTCTTTGTTCTTCATGACCAAAAGCGGCCATAGCGCGGTCAATATGAGCCGTAGCAGCCAAAAAATAGACTCTGTCCATTGGAAATATTTGGTCGTCGGAGCTTGGAACAAAATACTTATCGCCTCGCCCTATTGCTATAGTTGTAATTTGAAGGTCTGGGAAAAGAGCCGTGAGTTGTCTCAAAGGAGTATTAATAATCGGACAATCATCACCAATTCGAACTCCAACTAGGCGGGCTCGTCCATCCATAAGAGGAATAAGATCAAAAGCTCCCGGGGCTGTTACTCGTCTTACAACAGCTCGAGCCACCTCTGCCTCAGGAGAAATAATTACATCAATCGGCATGTGATCCCTAGCAAACATAGCCCGAGAATTAGCGTCCAGGTATCCCTGAGTTCGCACACGTGCAATCTTCTTTGGCACGCCGAATAAGGAATGTGCCACTTGGCACGCCACCATATTCACTTCATCAGAGAATGTCGCAGCTATGATCATATCTGTCTGTTCAGCACCAGCTTGCTTCAATACCCTTGGATCAGATGCGTGACCTGTGACTGTCTGCACATCAAGGCTATCTCCCAACCGCTGAGCTAGTGTAGCCGAGTGGTCAACAACAACTACGTCCATTCCTTCTAAAGCCAGTTGGCTTGCGATACTTAGTCCAACCTGCCCTGCTCCACAGACAATAACTCTCACGGCTAGGTTCCTTCACCGAGATTTAACGATTTAAGCTTTCTGTGTAGGGCTGAACGCTCCATACCTACAGCCTTGGCTGTCCGCGACACGTTGCCCCCAAAACGTTTTATTTGCGCGGACAGATAGCTTCGTTCAAATGCCTCCCTAGCATCTTTAAGTGAGATTTCCATCAACTCTTCTCGTCGCTCATCAAGCAAGGCTGTAGGGTCTTCGCCTAAAATATCTGGTGGAAGCGCGTCTACACCGATCTCTTCGTTTGCAGTACCAGGCGCCATAATCAATAGCCACTCTACTACATTGCGCAACTGACGAACATTCCCTGGCCATGTATGTGCTTGAAGCGCAGATATAGCTCCAGCAGAAAGACGCCGAATTTGCTGACCATCATTTACCGCTGAATTAATAAAATGCTCAGCGAGAGCTGGAATATCCTCCACGCGCTCTGAAAGAGGTGGAGCATTGATTGGAACGACGTTTAATCGAAAATACAAATCTTCACGCAGGGTGCCTTCGCGAACCATTTTTTGAAGATCACGAGAGCTCGATGCCATGACACGAATATCAACACTAACCGGTTGTGAAGACCCAACTGGGGTAAAGGACCCTTCTTGAATGAAGCGAAGCATTTTAGCTTGAGCTTCTATTGGCATGTCTGCAATTTCGTCGAGTAGCAACACACCCCCATCAGCATTAGCAAGCATGCCTGGCATAACTAGACCGTCAGGAGTTTGCTCACCAAAAAGCAGTACCTCCATATTGTCAGGGCGAACTGCAGCACAGCTTAATACTGAAAAGGGAGCACCAACGCGATCTGAGGTTGTATGAATACATCGCGCAATCACTTCTTTACCAGAACCACTAGGGCCTTGGATTAAAATGCGACTATTAACCTTAGCCAGTTTCTCAATCTGCGAGCGAAGAAATGACATTGCTGGCGAGTTGCCAATTAAGTGCCATTCTTTACGATTTGCCTCCTTCAGCTGAGCAACTTCAGCACGAAGGTTTGCTGCCTCAAATGCTCTTTCGACAGCAATTATCATTCTATCCGCCGAGAAAGGCTTTTCGACGAAGTTATATGCCCCATCTTGAATGGCACGAACGGCCGTATCAATATCAGCATGCCCACTCATCATCAGTATTACCGTCTGAGGCGCTTCCTGCAAAATTTCATTGATAAGCTGTAACCCGTCGAGACGACTGCGCTCGAGCCAAACATCTAAAATCACCACTTTAGGATTAGATTTGCTTAAGACCTCTAATGCAACATCAGAATTCTGAGCCGTAACGACCTTGTACCCTTCGTCTTCAAGGATACCGGAAACTTGCAAACAGATATCGTCCTCGTCGTCGACGACAAGTACATCAGCATTCATGTCGTCTTCTCACCTTCTGTAGGAGCCGGCTCATCCTGAATATCTACTGACATTTTATTATTCACCGGCAATTGGATCTCAATAGCAGCGCCCCCATCATTTCTATTATAAATCCGCAGGGTCCCGCGATGCTCGTCTATTATCCGTTGAACTATAGCAAGTCCTAATCCAGACCCCTCATCCTTTGTCGTAACGTAAGGCTCTAGCGCACTCTCTAACACGTCTGGAGCAAACCCAGCCCCGTTATCTGCACATGTTATTACAATCGAGCCATTTTCAATGAACACAGACAATTCAATATTTGGAATAAAATCAGAGCTTTCTTTTTCGGCACGCCCTATCACGGAATGCACGGCGTTTATAATAATATTATTGAAAGCTCGGATAATTTGATCTGGGTCACATTCCGCAAATGCGCCATTTTCAGGAATTTTAAGTTTGAATGATACAGCTTGGTGTTCCGCTTCTAAGAGAAAAACTGCCTCCTGTGCTAACTCAGAAATATTAATGAGGCGCAGCTTCGGAGCTGGCAACCGAGCAAAATCCGAAAACTCATCAACCATGCTTCGGAGCGCTGAAACCTGACGAATAATGGTTTCACAGCATAGTGAAAAAATATCCGGATCGTTTTGGATGGTTTTCAAATAACGTCGCTTCAGACGCTCTGCAGATAGTTGTATCGGTGTTAAGGGGTTTTTAATCTCATGGGCTATTCGACGTGCTACACCAGCCCAAGCTGCCTGACGCTTTGCCTGTAAAAGATCGGTGATATCGGTAAAAGTAATCACCTGCCCACCTACATTTTCTCCAGATACAGGCACCGTACGCGCAAGTAGAACACGCTGACGGCCACCTCGCACAATTTGGACCTCTCGTTCTTGACGACCAGCAAAGTTGCTTATTTCGAGTAGCTCTGGAGCAACCTCTGACAAATTTCTTTGAATAATTTCCCTGCCTTTAACACCGAGGGCTTCCAGTGCATAAGGATTGGCGGTCCTTATCATCCCTGCATCGTCAATCCCAATTACTCCTGATGCTACCCCATCCAAAACAGCACCAGTAAATCGCCGCCTGCGATCCATTTCTTGGTTAGCTAAAATCAACTCATCTCGTTGTGTGTCAAGTTGAGCTGTCATGCGATTGAAACTTACCAGAAGATTACCAATTTCGTCCGTGTGAGGTCCAACGTTAACTCGAGCCTTTAGATTACCAGCACGCACTTGATCTGCAGCTGTTATGAGGTTCGACACCGGTTCAGCTAATACGCCTGCGAACATCAATCCTGCCCAAACAGAAGCAAGCGTAAAAACCAATCCAAAGAGCACATAAAATACGACTAAGCGGGCCTCAATAGAATTTCGAGCACCAACCGCATTCTGAAGGGCGGAAACCGCTGCGCTGACCCCCTCCACATGACTAGAAATCTGAGGATCTAGCGCTCGTCCTACAAGGAGAAAACGTTCGATATCAGCCAGCCAAAACAAAGCTCTTAAGCGATCTGGATTACCGCGTATGACTACAGGAGCACCACCAGTCGTTGCTGACTCAATAGCCCATTGCGGAACATTCGCACTGCGTAACTCTGCAACATCACCGGCCTTTGCATAGACCACGCCTTTTTTATCAAAAATTACTATTTCAATAAGGCCACGTCGATCTGCCAAGGTTTTAAGCGGTTCATCAAACTTCTTACGGTTAACAGCGGATGCTATTTTCTTCTCGGAGATAAAACTTCCAAGCGTGTAGGTGTCTCTGACAAGTCCCAGGCGGTAGTCACGCAAGTAAGCTCTTGCAATCGATAGAGAACGAACAGTTGCTTGCTCCGTTTTACCACTTATCCAACTTTCCAAACCCACATGCAAAATAGTAATTGAAAGAACAATAAGGGTTACGGTCGGCACAATAGAAACAACACCAAAAAGTGCTGCCACCTTGCCTTGCAAACGAGCCGCAGCCCCACCGTGTCGGCGCCGCTTAAGGAGCACAAAAACTCTATAACCAATGAGAATTACGAGCAGGCCAACAACTACCAAATTAGCGTTAAGAGACAGTACAACATTTTGGGTGGTTGACGGAACAAACGGAGCAACACCCAACAATAGAGCTAAGGTAAAACCTGCAAGACCAAAGGCCGCAAGTGCTGTAGCACTAACGGCAAAAATAAGCCTCCTGCCATGAAAAAAATTGAACCTCATTGGCTTCATATACGCGGCTCCAAGAATGGAGACCAGTCTACAATCTTTAAGACCTAATTCCTAATGCATTAGGGATTTTACTCCACAACCCCTTTAATAACTGGCAAGCCTAATGTCTTGATTTTCTTGCGAAGCGTATTTCGGTTAATACCAAGAACTTCAGCAGCCTTTACCTGATTACCATTAACTGCGGATAACATGTGGGTCAGCAATGGAATTTCTATCTGCTCGATAATACGGGTGTACAAGCCAGCACTTGGAAGGTCTTGTCCCAACTCTTGAAAGTAGCGCTCCATAAACCGGTCCATTAACTGATCTAAGCTGCGCGAAATGTTTTGATCGGCAGCGTCTTTCTGCTCCGTGCCTTGGGAGTATTCAGAAAGGATTTCGAGCACACTGTCTGCAGATATCGTTTCATCGGCAGTCATCACAATGAGGCGCCTAATAAGATTTTCGAGCTCCCTGACATTGCCAGGCCAATTGTGCTTGCGCAGAGCTTCCATCGCACCGTTTGACATCAAACGCCTAGGAAGACCCTCTCCCTCAGATTTTTGCAGAAAATGGTTCACTAATTCTGGAATATCTTCTACACGCTCCCGCAACGCTGGGAGACGCAACGGTACGACGTTTAGTCTATAAAAAAGGTCTTCGCGGAATTCTCCTTGCCGAACCGACTCTCTTAGGTCTCGGTGGGTTGCTGAGACTATCCTAACATTTGCTTTAATCGGCGACGCACCCCCAACTGGCACATACTCTCCCTGTTGAAGAACCCTCAAGAGACGAGTTTGTGCTTCATGAGGCATATCACCGATTTCATCGAGAAATAATGTACCACCTTCAGCCTGTTCAAATCGCCCAGCAGATCGTGCCGTAGCACCTGTAAAAGCCCCACGTTCGTGACCAAAAAGTTCACTTTCGATTAACTCACGGGGAATAGCAGCCATATTTATGGCAACAAATGGTGACCGCTTCCTGGGGCCAAAATCGTGCAACACACGCGCAGCAAGTTCTTTGCCAACACCGGACTCTCCGGTGATAAGAACTGTAAGATCTGTCCCCATCAAACGCGCCAACATACGATAGACATCTTGCATTGCTGCCGACCTGCCCTTCAGCGGCAATCTATCTTCTTCATTATCACTGCGTTCAGGCTGAGTTACATTCGCTGGTTCTTGTATGGCTCGCTCGGCCACATTGACCAACTCGCGAATATCGAAAGGCTTAGGAAAATATTCAAATGCCCCTCGCTCCGTGGCGCGTATTGCGGTCATGAGCGTGTTCTGACCACTGATAACTATCACCCTCAGCTCTGGCCTAGCACGACGAATTTTTGGCAAAAGGTCTAAGCCATTTTCATCTGGCATAACAACATCAGTAACCACAATGTTTCCTAAACCCTCAGATACCCAACGCCAAAGAGTAGAAGCATTGCCTGTTGCCTTTACTTCGAACCCAGCACGCATGAAAGCATGCGTCAAAACTGTTCGAATAGAACGGTCATCATCTGCTAAAAGAATAACACCTTTGCTCATGATCTGTTCTCTGGCTCGTAAAAAAGTGGTAGATGAATATTGAAGATTGTTCGGAAAGGTTCAGACTCAAACTCAACAGCCCCAGCGTGATCGCCCACTATCTTGGCAACTACAGCAAGCCCTAAACCGTGCCCTCCGGGTTTTGTCGTAACAAATGGATCGAAAATATCACTTTGCAGTTCTTTAGGAATTCCAGGCCCATTATCCTGAACAGAAACCTCTATTGGGAGTGCTCCCCATTCTCTTCGCCCGTCAGCGGCTAATCGAAGGCCATGTCTGTAAGCAGTTTTTATTAGTATTTCCTTGCCACCAATCCGGGCCGCATCCGCAGCGTTTTTTATAAGATTCAAAAAGATTTGAACCAAACCTTCAAAATCTCCCCTTACCAGCGGCAGAGAAGGGTCAAAAGCTTCTTGAAAATTAAGTTCAGCGAGCGCACCGCTACTCTCTAAAACCCGCCGAGCACGAGCTAATGCTTCGTGTATGTTAACCGGCTTTTCAGGTGCAGGCCCTATTTCAGCAAATACATCAATCCTCTCAATTAAATTGCTAATTCTATCAACTTCATCAGCAATTAATTGTGTTAACTCACGTTCCTCACCAGAAACTGATGACTCAATAATTTGAGCGGCACCTCGAATACCTGCTAAGGGGTTGCGAACTTCATGGGCTAGAACTGCCACCATGCCAGCTGTAGACCTAGCTGCACCTTGACGTCGCATTTGCTGCTCAATTCGATGGGCAATGGAAGTTGTAGAAAATTGAAGAATCATATCTCCATTGGGCTGATTACCATTTGCCTCAAGAACCGGAACAACAGTCACCGAAGCTTGCACGGTGCCAGCACGTGGAAGCATAATTTGAACGTCAAATTCAGCAATTGGCATGGAAGTCAAACGGGCCTGCTGGAACAAGCCCCCAACCGCGCTATTGGGGCCAAATAACTCCTCAATACTCATCAGCCTCAACTGTTGGGCACTGGTCGAAAAAAACGTTTCTGCAGAGGGATTTACAAAGACTATCTGGTCTTCTTCATCAAAAACTATCACGCCGGCAGGTATAGTGTTAATCCATTCTGCATATCTATCGGCCGTGATTGGTTTTACAGATTTGGGCAATCTCTTATACACCAAGAATGATTATTTATTGTGCAAATATATTGGACGATTAATTTTTAGGCAATAGCAAAAATATAGAGTTATTGTTTGACCGAATGCTAACCGATTATACTTTGACGTCTTTTACTCTTCTGGAAACCAAAATGTCCCCACAACATATAACAGCTTTGATAATGGCTGCAGGATCTGGAGTGCGTTTTGGTGGCTCAATTCCAAAGCAATTTCAGCCTCTAGCCGGTGTTGCTCCAGTGCGCCGCGCCCTTATTGCATTTCGGGCTCATCCAAAAATTTCTTCGATCTGTGTTGTAGTGTCCGAGCAAGATAAGGACCTTCTAAAGAAAGCTTTAGGAACTGATGAACCTGATTTTATAGCAATTGGAGGGGCAGAGCGGCAAAATAGCGTCCAAAATGGTCTAGAAGAACTTCGAAGAGCACATACTAAGCCATCGCATGTTTTGATTCATGATGCAGCTCGGCCCATTATTCCGGCGAAAGTAATTGATGACCTGATAGAAGCCTTGGAAAATTATGATGCAGCTGTGCCAGTCGTCTCACTTTGGGACACTCTATCAAATGTAATTGATGGCGAAATAATAAAGGATATTCCACGAGACGGAGTTTTCGCACGTCAAACGCCTCAGGCCTTCAATTTTTCTGCCATTGCCGAAGCTCATCAAAATTATAGCAGCTCACGTACAACGGATGACATCGCGATAGCAATGGCAGCGGGGCTCAATATCGCCACTACGTCAGGCTCCCCGCTTCTACACAAATTAACAACAGAGGATGATAAATCTTTGCTTGAGCGTCTCCTTAACGCGCATCCAACGCCCCTTAACGGCTCTGGATATGACGTCCATCGATTTGGGACCGGCAATGCCGTAACCCTATGTGGTGTCAAAATTCCACACGATGAAAGTCTAGAAGGTCACTCAGATGCAGACGTCGCAATGCATGCTCTGACAGATGCAATTCTTGGGGCAATTGGGGAAGGAGATATTGGCCAGCATTTTCCACCAACCAATCCAAAATGGAAAGGAGCTGCCTCGTCCATATTTCTCCAACATGCCGTAAATTTGGTTGCGGACAAAGGCGGCAGGTTAACAAACGTAGATATAACAATTATTTGTGAAAAACCAAAAATTGGGCCTCATAATACAGCAATGAAAGAGGCGCTGATGCCACTCCTCCGCCTTCCCAAAGATCGAATTAATATCAAGGCAACAACGTCTGAAAGGCTTGGATTTACTGGGCGTGGCGAAGGGATCGCAGCAATGGCGTCTGCTACAGTGTTAGTATGGGAATAACTAAGTTTTTCAAAACTCCTCACCAAATTGTCACTACCTGGTTTGGAGTAGGCTACTCAAAATGGGGACCAGGAACCATGGGATCCCTAGCAGCGCTGCCAGTAGCATTTATAATTTTAGAATTATTTGGACGTTTAGGCTTGGGTATAGCTACAGCGGGAATTTTCTTGATTGGTATTTATTCCGTTCAAAAATACATCCAGAATATAGGAAAAGAGGATCCCAGCGAGGCTGTCATTGATGAGGTTGCAGGACAGTTTATTCCTCTTATCATTGCCCCGTTAACCATCCATGGTTGGGTCACTGCCTTCATACTATTTCGTCTTTTTGACATCTGGAAACCATGGCCATGTAACTGGCTCGATAAAAATGTATCTGGTGGGATTGGAGTAATGCTAGATGACATCGCCGCTGGCGCTTACGCAGCTCTAGTAATTACCGGCCTAACTCAAATTGGAGTTTGGTGAATGAATGATCAATTGAGTCTTAATGATCTCGAAAAAGAGGCCAAAGAAATTCTTGAACTGTGCCAAAAGGCTAGCCTACGAATTACAACTGCAGAGTCTTGCACAGGGGGGCTAATTGTATCCTTTCTTACTGAGATTGCTGGTTCATCAGCTGTAGTAGGCCGAAGCTTTGTTACCTATTCGAATGAAGCAAAACAAGAAATGCTTGGAGTGTCTGCAGATACTTTAGAAAAATTTGGCGCCGTAAGTAAGGAAACTGTCCAAGAGATGACATCAGGGGCGCTTGCTTCTGCTGGCACGGATGCAGATATCGCTATAGCCGTTAGTGGTGTAGCTGGACCAGGGGGTGGATCAGCTGACAAACCAGTGGGTACGGTTTGGCTGTGCGTTGAAAAACGCGGCGAAAAGGCATTTTCAGAGAAACTTATATTCTCTGGCGATCGGCGCTCTATTCGTCTTGCCACTGTTAAACGGGCTTTTGAAATCGTCAGAGAAAAAGCCCTCTAAAGCTGACGCGCAGGCTGCGAACTTGCCCTCTCACATTTCACTGCAGCACGTGCTTCAAAAGCAGCAACCATGCGGCGGACTGCTTCGCTAAACAAGGCGCCAATGAGCTTTTGCAAAATGGCGGATCTGAACTCAAAAGAAACATCAAAGTCAACTATGCAACCGCCTTCAGTTTCCTCAAACAACCACCGATTATGAAGGTGGCGCATTGGTCCCTTTGTATATGTCACATCAATACGATGGTAAGGCACAAGATCTACTTGGGAAGTAAACGTTTCCCTAACCATTTTAAACCCAATAACCAGGTCTGCCTCAAAACTTTCCGCAGCATTTTCTCTGACTCGCGCTGCAAGACACCATGGCAGGAACTCTGGATACCGTGCCACATCAGCAATTAATTCAAATATATCCTCACTCTTGTAAGGGAGGAATCGGCGTTCTGCATGAGAATGCATCAGACTAAATGACTGCCTTTAGATAATTTCTTTTCACGGTTAATGCGAAGCTGCGCAAAATCTGAGTCTGCATGATAAGATGAGCGAGTTAATGGCGTAGAAGAAACAAGAAGAAACCCTTTGCCATCTGCACTTTTTGAATAAGCCAAAAATTCGTCAGGGGTCACAAATCTATCAAGTGGATGGTGCTTGGGCGTTGGCTGTAGGTACTGGCCAATAGTCAGAAAATCAACATCTGCAGACCGCATGTCATCCATAACCTGTAATACTTCATCACGTCCCTCACCAAGACCCACCATAAGACCTGATTTCGTAAAGATACTTGGATCTTGGCGTTTCACCTCATCAAGTAGTCGCAGACTATGATAGTAACGAGCGCCAGGGCGAACTGATGGGTATAGTCTGGGCACAGTCTCAAGATTATGATTAAAAACATCAGGCCGCGCCTGAACAACTACCTCGAGCGCCCCATCCTTCTTTAAGAAATCAGGAGTTAAAACCTCAATAGTGGTTTCTGGACTTCGGTCTCTAATATTTTTAATTGTACGCGCAAAGTGTTGTGCTCCACCATCTGGAAGATCATCTCGGTCAACAGATGTGATAACCACGTGACGAAGGCTTAATTCTGCAACCGCGTTAGCTACATTTATAGGCTCCATCGCATCAAGGGCGCCCGGACGCCCTGTTGCTACATTGCAAAAAGCACAAGCGCGAGTGCAGATGGCTCCCATTATCATCATCGTAGCATGTCGCTGAGCCCAACACTCTCCGATGTTAGGACATGCAGCTTCTTCACATACAGTTACAAGGTTATTATCCCGAACTATATCCCGTGTCGCTCTATATTCTTTAGATACGGGAGCCTTAACGCGGATCCAATCTGGCTTCCGTTTAGGAGCACTTTCTGGTCGATTGCGCTTCTCAGGATGCCTAAGCGATCCCTTCGGAGTAGCAGGAGAAAATTCGTTATTCATGCTCTCAGAAGTGGATCGCTCGACCATAAGCGTCAAGTACTGACTCATGCATCATTTCAGACAAAGTAGGGTGAGGAAAAACCGTGTGCATTAATTCAGCTTCGGTTGTCTCTAATGAACGAGCAACTACATATCCTTGTATGAGCTCGGTCACTTCAGCACCTATCATATGAGCCCCTAAAAGCTCTCCAGTTTTGACATCGAACAAAGTCTTTACCATGCCTTCTGGCTCACCAAGCGCTATAGCTTTGCCGTTTCCAAGAAATGGAAACTTACCCACTTTAACATCATGGCCTGCTTCTTTTGCCGCCTTTTCGGTCATCCCTACACTGGCAATTTGTGGTCGTGAGTAAGTACATCCAGGAATGAGAGACTTATTGAGCGGATGAACTCCCTGAACTCCAGCTATTTTCTCTACACAAATCACACCCTCGTGGCTCGCCTTGTGTGCCAGCCAAGGAGCCCCAGCAACGTCCCCAATAGCATAGACGCCAGGTTCATCGGTCTCGCACCATTCATTAATGACGATATGACCACGATCTACCTTGACCTTAGTTGCCTCCAAACCGATGCCTTCGGTGTTACCTACAATTCCAACAGCCATTATTACTCGATCAGCGTCGATTGTTTCCGATTTTCCATCGACCTCGACAATAGCAGTAACCCGATCTTTCTTGCGCTTAAGATCAGCAACCTTAGCGCCAGTCAAAACTTTGATACCCTGCTTTTCGAAAGCTTTGAGAGCCATCGAAGAAATTTCCTCGTCTTCAACCGGTAAAATCCGATCCATAACCTCCACTACGGTCACCGAGGCACCCAAATCATTATAAAAACTTGCAAACTCAATACCTATTGCACCGGACCCAACAACTAATAAAGACTTCGGCACTTCTTTGGGAACCATGGCCTCACGATACGTCCAAACTCGATCGCCATCAGCTTCTAAACCTGGCAAGCTACGCGCACGTGCCCCAACCGCTAATATAATGTGTTTTCCAGAAAGGGTCCCAACGCCAGAAACTTTCACTTGCCCATTACCCGCAAGTTTAGCTTCACCCATAACTACTTCGATTTTATTCTTTTTAAGCAAATGACCGATACCACCAGAAAGTTGCTTAGCAACTCCTCTTGACCGCTCAACAATCGCTTGCAGATCGAATTCGAGATTATCTGCTTTGAGGCCATAATCTTTTAAATTCTGAAGGACATGCCAAACTTCAGAAGATCTCAGCAGTGCCTTTGTTGGGATGCATCCCCAATTCAGACAAATACCACCGAGATGTTCTCGCTCAACAACGGCAGTTTTCATTCCAAGTTGAGCACCGCGAATTGCCGCGACATACCCACCGGGACCACCACCAATTACTATGAGATCAAAGTCTTTATCTGCCATTGGTGTCTATTCCCTCACCTCAAAAGAATATGTGCGAGCTTTAAAGCAGCATAGCTGCTGGAAATTCGATCAGATTTTTGAATGCTTGGAGGAGCTCAGCACCGAGTGCACCATCTATTACACGATGATCGCAAGAAAGAGTACATGTCATTACAGTAGCAATGGCGAGCTCACCATTTTTTACAACTGGTCGTTGTTCACCAGCACCGACTGCGAGAATTGCTCCCTGAGGTGGGTTAATAACAGCATCAAATTGTTTAATCCCAAACATACCAAGATTGGAGATGCTTATTGATCCACCCTGGTATTCATCTGGTGTTAATTTTCCCTGACGAGCCCGTCCTGCCAAGTCAACCATGTTGGCGGATATCTCTCCAAGACCTTTAACATCGGCATTTTTTACAACCGGCGTAATCAAGCCACCATCTAATGCGACAGCAACTGAAACATCGACATTTTTGTAAAGTCTGATCCCTTCTTCTGTCCAACTTGCATTGGCCCCTGGAACACGACGAAGAGCCCCTGCCAACGATTTAATAACAAAATCGTTGACTGAAACCTTCACCCCATCCGGGGCTCGATCGTTAAGCTGCTTGCGGACACGAAGTAACTCATCAATTTCACAATCAACCGTTAGGTAAAAATGAGGAACTGTCTGCTTAGATTCAGTCAATCTACGCGCTATGGTTTTACGCATAGATGTATGTGCAATTAAATCAAACTCAGCACCAGAACTTTCAGAAACAGCCTTAAGTCCTTTTGAGCCAGCTGGTTGATCTGCGGCAGGGAGTAAATCCCCCTTCATCGCCCTCTCCACATCAGCTTTTACGATCCTTCCATTAGGTCCAGTGCCCCTTATTCTATCAAGAGGAATTTGACCTTCGGAAGCCAACTTTCGAGCAAGAGGGCTCGCAAAAAGACGATCACTTTCACTTGAAGACGAAAGAGTTACTTTATCGGCTTTCTTCAGCACATCGTCTTTTGTGATCTTTCCACCAGCACCAGTGGGGATAATGCCGGAGAGGGAAATTCCAACCTGATCAGCAATCCGACGGGCCAGCGGCGTTGCCTTTAATGAGCTGTTGTCGACGTGAGAGACCTCCAGAGCACTAACCTGGACGTCGCTAACAGTCGTTTCTTCAGAAGCATGGTTTGAGGTTTTTGGACTGGGAATATCGCCTAAGTTTTCACCGTCTACAGCCAACACGGCAATTACCGCATTGACCGCAACACCCTCAGTCCCTTCTCCGATAAGAATTTTAGCAACCTTACCCTCGTCCACTGATTCGACTTCCATTGTCGCCTTATCAGTTTCAATTTCTGCTATGAGATCGCCAGGACGAACCTCATCACCCTCTTTTACGAGCCATTTAGCCAATTTTCCTTCAGTCATCGTTGGCGAAAGAGCCGGCATAAGTATTTCTGTTGCCATAGAGTTTACCTTGTCGAAGCGTCAGGCGGCTAGTTAACGATAACAGACAGCTTTTGCTGCAGAAACAATATCCTGTACCTGCGGAAGCGCTAATTTCTCAAGATTAGCTGCATACGGCATAGGAACATCTTTACCAGAGACTCTCTGAACTGGCGCATCTAACCAGTCGAATGCCTTGTCCATCATGGTAGCTGCGATTTCGGCCCCAATACCCGCGTATGGCCACCCCTCTTCCACTGAAACAAGACGATTAGTCTTCTTTACTGATTCAACAATTGTCTCTGTATCAAGCGGCCGAATTGTGCGCAAATCTATGACCTCCGCATCAATTCCTTCGGCAGCTAATGCATCAGCCGCAGCTAGTGCATCTCTGCACATCAAAGAAAAGGCTGTTATCGTTACATCTTTACCAGGCCTAAGAACTTTTGCTCGCCCAATCGGCACGGTGAAATCTTCTGAAGTAGGAACTTCGAATGATTGTCCATAGAGGATTTCATTCTCAAGAAAGATGACTGGATTTGGATTACGAATAGCTGACTTTAAAAGACCTTTTGCATCACCAGCTGAATAAGGGGCTATAACTATGAGGCCTGGGCAATGCGCATACCAACTTGCATAGCATTGAGAATGCTGCGCAGCAACGCGAGAGGCAGCGCCATTTGGCCCACGAAAAACAATCGGACAACCCATTTGACCGCCTGACATGTAAAGCGTCTTGGCAGCTGAGTTAATAATCTGATCAATTGCCTGCATTGCAAAATTAAAGGTCATAAATTCAACGATTGGCTTAAGGCCATCCATAGCCGCACCAACGCCAATTCCCGTAAAGCCATGCTCTGTAATCGGAGTATCAATTACCCGACGCGCACCAAATTCATCCAGAAGGCCTTGGCTAACCTTATATGCACCTTGGTACTCAGCCACCTCTTCGCCCATCAGGAAAACGTTTCCGTCAGCGCGCATTTCTTCGGCCATTGCATCTCTAAGTGCTTCTCTAACAGTCAATGTCTTAGTACTTGCGTAAGCTTGTGCCTCCTCAGCATCCATTTGCTCGCTTGTTGACGTCGACAAGCTTGCTGTGGGATTGGCAGGCGGAGAAATCGGTTTGACAGCTTTTTCAGGTTCACCTTGCTGTCTAGCTTGAGCTTCCTCTGAAACAGTTTCGCCATCGCCAACTAGCACCGCAATAACAGAATTAACCGATACAGCATCGGTGCCTTCCGCAATCACAATCTTACCTACTTTACCCTCGTCAACCGCCTCAACTTCCATAGTAGCCTTATCAGTCTCTATTTCCGCTATAAGGTCTCCGGCGCGAACATCATCGCCTTCTTTAACGAGCCACTTAGATAATTTACCCTCTGTCATCGTCGGCGAGAGGGCCGGCATCAAAATTTCGGTCGGCATCTTCTTCCCCCGCCTCTTAAGCTTCAATCAGAATATCAGTGTAGAGCTCTGAAGGATCTGGCTCAGGGCTCTCCTGTGCGAATTCCGCAGCGTCAGCAACTATCGCACGAACATCTGCATCAATTGCTTTTAAATCTTCTGCGGATGCAGCCTTCTGCTTAACAATTAATTCACGCAATGTTTCAATGGGATCCCTTTCTTCCCGCATCTTGCTGACTTCATCGCGAGAACGGTATTTAGCAGGATCAGACATCGAGTGACCACGATATCGATATGTTTCCATCTCTAATACATAAGGGCCGTTTTTACGTACGTGGCTTACTACTTCCTTAGCTTTTTCAGCGACGGTGAGTACATTCATGCCATCTACTCTTTCGCCAGGAATTCCATAGGCTTCACCACGTTTATATAAACCCTCCCCTGCAGAGGAACGGTTTACTGAAGTCCCCATGCCATACTTGTTATTTTCGATGACAAAGATCAGGGGCAATTGCCAAAGAGCCGCCATATTCATTGTTTCAGCGACTTGGCCCTGATTAGATGCTCCATCCCCGAAGTAAGCCAACGCAACGCCACCATCGTCTCGATATTTAGCAGCGAAAGCTAATCCCCCGCCCAATGAAACTTGTCCCCCAACAATCCCATGACCACCAAAAAATCTTTTTTCTCGGCTGAACATATGCATAGAACCGCCCTTGCCGCGAGAATACCCCCCGCGTCGACCGGTTAACTCCGCCATTACGCCACGAGACTCCATTCCGCACGCTAGCATATGACCATGATCACGATACCCAGTTATAACGCTATCGCGTTCATCGAGAGCCGATTGCATACCAACAACTACTGCCTCTTGACCGATATACAAATGGCAAAAGCCTCCAATTAGGCCCATTCCGTACATCTGTCCTGCTCGCTCTTCGAAACGTCGAATAAGCAGCATTTCCCGATAAAAATGCAGAAGCTGCGCAACATCTAACTTCGGTGATGACTTGGCACGAGATGGACGACTTTTTTTCTGCGAAGGCTGCGAGGCACTTGCAGAAGAACGTTTGGACACTGCTCGTGACATAATATATCTCCACGATTGAACGCACCCCAATGGGAAGCTACATCATAAAATGATTCATAGATGCCTAGCAGCCGCAGGGCAACTAATACGACTATATTGTATATATTTGCTTAAATAGTGAAGCCCAGGAAAACGGTCAGCGTCCCAAAATTAAAACTTCCGATGGCCATCCCATGTTCAATCGAAGTCGAGCTTGCTCAGCTAAGGCATCTGGATGAATATTAGATGGGCGGAGCGCATTAGTTTCTTTTTCAAGAGCTAATCTCTCAGACGCAAGCTCCGATAAAACCAACTTAGCCTCATCAAGCCGCTGATCATATGCGCGCAGGGCAAGTAAACCATTGTCGTTACGAACAAGATGAAAACCGAAATAAATCGCAATACACGCAAATAAAAGCGGCCAAACAACCGCTTTCAAACGCTTTTTTAAATCTTGTGCGACTTCCATACAGTAGATGAATCATGCACGAAGATCTTCGTCAACAGATTTTTTAACAATTTTTAAATAATAAACGTCAAAAACTCTTAAACATTTATCGATAGAGAGCTCCTGCCTGCATAAGAAGCCATATCGCCCAACTCTTCTTCTATCCGAAGAAGCTGGTTATATTTTGCCAATCGATCTGATCGGGCTAGCGAACCAGTTTTTATTTGTCCGCAATTTGTGGCTACTGCAAGATCTGCAATAGTTGTATCTTCTGTTTCTCCAGAACGATGTGACATTACTGCGCCAAACCCTGCGCCTTGGGCCATCCAAACCGCATCCAAGGTTTCAGTCAAAGTACCAATTTGGTTTACCTTTACTAAAATGGCATTACCCGCCCCTTTTTCTATGCCATCTTTTAGCCTCGCTGGATTAGTTACGAAGAGATCGTCACCAACAAGTTGAACGGTTTCGCCAATCTGCCCTGTTAAAGCTTGCCAACCCTCCCAGTCATCTTCCGCCATCCCGTCCTCAATGGAAACGATGGGGTAAGCCTTACAGAGATCGGCAAGGTATGAAGCCATTCCGGCAGCGTCTAATGATAAGCCTTCCCCTTTGAGCTCATAGCGATTCCCTTCGAAAAATTCGGTTGAGGCTGCATCTAGCGCCAGCACGATATCACTGCCAATTTTTAAACCAGTGTCTTCGATTGAACTCACAATAAAATCCAAGGCATCTCGGGTGCTGGATAAATTTGGAGCAAACCCACCTTCATCTCCCACATTAGTATTATGCCCTGCCTTTTTTAATCGCCCTTTAAGTGCTTGAAAGACCTCTACACCTTGGGCTAACGCCTCCGAAAAATGCTCTGCGCCAACCGGCATGATCATAAATTCTTGTATATCAATCGGATTGTCAGCATGCGCGCCCCCATTCAGAATATTCATCATTGGAGTTGGAAGCACTCGGGCGTTGACCCCGCCGATATATCGGTAGAGGGGAAGACCGCTAGAAGCCGCTGCTGCTTTAGCGACAGCCAGACTAACCCCTAAAATAGCATTAGCGCCAAGCTTACTTTTATTTGGACTTCCATCAAGCTCACACATAATCCGGTCAAGTCTGCGTTGATCTTCTGCATCCATACCGATTAGAGCATCCGCGATATCTCCGTTAACCGAACTAACGGCTTGCTTCACACCCTTTCCACCATAAGCCTTTCCTCCATCTCTAAGTTCAACCGCCTCATAGGCGCCAGTTGAGGCTCCAGATGGTACAGCCGCTCGCCCAAGTGCACCGCAATCAAGTTCAACATCAACCTCAACTGTCGGGTTACCGCGACTATCAAAAATTTGTCGAGCACAAATATCACTGATGGAAGTCATGATTATTCCTTAACAACCTTATCAATTGCGACAAGCATTTCTAAAAGCTCTTCAAGTTCGGTGATCGGGATCATGTTAGGTCCGTCACTTGGAGCACTATCAGGATCTTGATGAGTTTCGATAAAAAGACCGGATACCCCAACTGAAATTGCAGCCCTCGCCAAGAAAGGAACAAATTTACGCTCACCGCCAGAAGAGGTTCCTTTACCACCTGGCTGCTGAACCGAATGCGTAGCGTCAAAAACCACTGGCGCTCCTATTTCCGCCATTATCGGTAACGCACGCATATCGGAGACTAAGGTATTGTATCCAAAACTGGCTCCACGTTCCGTAAGAATAACCCCCTTAGCCCCGCCTTCGACCAACTTCGCTGCAACGTTTTTCATATCCCAAGGGGCCAGAAATTGGCCTTTCTTGACATTCACCGGCCGATCGGTTGCGGCGGCAGCAAGTAATAGATCTGTTTGCCTACACAAAAAAGCAGGGATCTGCAGAAGCGTTACGGCCTCGGCAACTGGAGCACAATGAGCTGGCTCATGAACGTCCGTTGTGGTTGGTAAATCAAGAGAGCTCCCAACCTGAGAGAGGATTTCGAGTCCTTCCTTCATGCCGATACCGCGAGCTCCCGAGAGACTGGTCCGGTTCGCCTTATCAAAGGAAGATTTATAAACTAGATCCACACCAACACGAGCAGCCATTTCTTTTAAAGATGCAGCTGTCTCAAGCGCATGTTGCAAACTTTCAATAGCACAAGGACCTGCAATTAATGCAAAGCGCTTTGATTGCCCGAATGTGGCTGATCCCACAGATACAGAAGCTTTTATATTGCTCACGCCTCAGACCAATCTCGAATGCTTGATGGCTGCGGAAATAAAAGAACTAAAAAGTGGGTGAGGTTCCATTGGCCTAGATTTCAGTTCTGGATGAAACTGCACCCCAATAAACCACGGGTGTTCCTCCAATTCGACAATCTCAGGCAGTTCACCATCTGGAGAAAGACCTGAAAATATCAGCCCCGCTGCTTCAATCTCTTTTTTGAGTTGGATATTAATTTCGTAACGATGTCTATGGCGCTCATGCACCACTTCTTGGCCATATATCTCTGCAACTTTGCTTCCCGGTTTTAGTGAAGCAGGGTATGCCCCTAATCGCATTGTGCCTCCGAGATCGCCATCCTCAGAGCGCCGTTCAATCTCACCCTCTCTATCCCATTCGGTAAGAAGACCAACTACCGCCCTATCGCACGCCCCAAATTCAGTAGAGCTTGCATCATGCCAACCTACGAGTGACCTTGCTGCTTCAATGACAGCCATCTGCATTCCGAAGCAGATCCCGAAATACGGCAACTTATGCTCTCTAGCAAACCGAGCTGCGCGAATTTTTCCTTCAGATCCGCGCTCACCAAAACCACCCGGCACCAAAATTCCATGAACGTTCTCAAGTCGCGATGTTGTCTCATCCTCCTCGAAGGACTCCGCCTCTATCCACTCAAGTTCAACCTTAACGTTATTAGCAATTCCACCGTGGTGCAGGGCTTCAATGAGAGACTTATATGCATCTTTCAGTTCAGTATATTTACCGACAATCCCGATACGAACTGAACCTTCTGGAGTCCTAACCCTACTTACTATTTCTTCCCAAACCGACAGGTCTGGCAGTTCATTGGTTGGCAAGTTGAAATGTTTCAGAACTTCAACGTCAAAACCTTCATCGTGGTAAGTCAGGGGCGTCGCATACACTGTATCAACATCTATCGCCTGGATAACTCGTTCTTGGCGAATATTACAAAAGAGGCCTATTTTCCGTCGTGCATCTTTTGGAATTTCGCGATCAGATCTACAAAGCAACAAGTCAGGCTGTATGCCTGATGCCAGAAGTTCCTTAACTGAATG
>Ga0255757_10001343_pt1 | contig 24007 bp, 51 predicted proteins | sample 071ome_27_FD_179957 | JGI IMG/M metagenome (GOLD analysis project Ga0255757, IMG submission 179957) | Coastal salt marsh microbial communities from the Groves Creek Marsh, Skidaway Island, Georgia - 071409AT metaG (version 2) | ecosystem: Environmental > Aquatic > Marine > Intertidal zone >...
TGTTGCATACATTGGTGTAGTCATGCCTGGAATACCTTTTAGTATTCCTGCTGTATTTGCTGCTTATTGTTTCGCAAAGAGTTCAGATAGAATGCATACTTGGTTATACAATCATAAACTGTTTGGTCCGTTCTTAACGAACTGGGAAACAAAGAAAGTATTTCCACTTAAAGCAAAATATGCGATGGTAGGATTTATGACATTAGCATTAATTATTATGTGGTTCACTACCGGTAATATTAAAGCATTATTATGGTCAGGTTCCTTTATGGCATTTGGTGCATGGTGGGGTTGGCAATATCCATCAAGTCCAGAAGAATACGATCGACGAATTAAAGAAGGCAAGAAAATTGGTTTATTCAAATAGAATATATAAATTTATATGCAGTATTTGTGGAAAAGAATTTCAAACATTAACATATTTTAAAAATGAGAATGGATTCCACAAAGAAGTATATTGTGGTCCTGAGTGTAGTTTAAAGGGACATCATAAAGATTAAGGAGAAAAGTCATGTCAGAAGAACATTTCAGAGAACCTGGGAAGTTGCCTGGTAAAATGACGCCCTATCAATTTTATCAAGCATTACATAAAATGCATTATGCTCATAAAATTGCTGATGAATTAGAAACCCTTGACCAGATTGATGCAGTAGTAGATATGATGGATGAATATCCTGAAGCAGAATTTATAATTCAAAAAATATTAAGGAGATTATATAATGACAGACATTTTTGAAAGTCCTGATAAAGGAAAAACTGTTTATAAGAGACCATTTGGTGCACCATATACAGAACGTGTTTTAGTAGAAACAAAAAAGCCAATTACAAATAATCGAGAAATCGAAAGTGCTACTGAATTTGAATCTGCTCGAAACAATAGTAAAACTTGGAGTATGGAGCAGGATTAATTTGATAATTGAATACGAAAGAAAAACATTTAAAAGAGATTTAATTTTCGTCTGTTCAATAGGACTTAACATAGGATTCATTATTGGAATTCTTTATGTAATGTAGGAGATTTAAAATGAAAAGTGAATATGTAGTAATTGATACTGTCTCTATGTTTAGACAGAGATACGTTATTCCAAAAAGTGCAATGAAAGATTGGAATGAAGATGTTAAAAATGTAACTGACAAAATGGCAAAAGAATGGGGTTGTGATGCAGTTACTTGTGAAGAAGTTAAAGAGTTCAGTCAAAAGTGGTTAGGTGAAACAATCACTAATGTTGATCTCGTAGATACTGAAAAAGTTTTAAAGATTTTTGCTGAAGACAATCCTGAAATTATTAAAGAATGGAGTCAAGCAAAGCAATTAGATTTTATCAACAAATGGAAAGACGAATCTCCAAGACCATCCGATAAGTGATCATCATATACGGAACAAGATCGTGTGCCTTTTGCGATAAAGCAAAAGCATATGCACGAAAGTGGTATGGAGAGTTTAAATTCTTTGATGTTGGTATTACACAGTATAACAATTTTCTCTTAGAGAAAAACGTAAGTACCAATATATTGCCTCAAATTTTTGAAGATGATAGATATGTTGGAACATATTACGAATTTGTGAAGGAGACACAAATAAAAATAAGTGAAATAAGTGAAGAAGCAGGAACTAATTAAATTAATAGAAGGTATTAATACCGAAGATACAAACGGAGAAATAGAAGGAATCTTTTACGATCGTTTTGGAAGCAAATATATAACAGATAGTATTAGATTAGATATGGACGGAGGCCGTCTTATTATGGTCCAACGAGGATCTGCTAATTATGATACTAATAAATCAAACTGGAAAAAGGAATTGGAGTTTATAAACAATGGCAGCAAAAAGCACCGCATATCAAAGTAAGCATAACCCTATTAAAAAGGGTACATCTATTGGCAGACGACCTAAGTCCATGGCAACGATGAATAAATCAAGGAAAAGATCGTTTAAGAAATATCGTGGACAAGGGTAAAAGAACAGCAGTTATATTAGGTAATGGTGAATCTCGTCTCGGGATTGATTACCGTCAAAAATATCCTGATGCATTTGTGTATGGATGTAACGGTGCATATAAAGAAAAACCTGACGCATTAGTTTGTGTTGATGTTTATATGCAGCATCTGATTTATAAGTCAGGATATTGTAAAGAAAATCTTTGTTATTTTTCTGAATGGGAAACTCTTCCTGGTGACGAAGGTTACTTTTTAGCAAAACAACTAGGCAAGCAAATTATAGCCAATGATAGAGGCAATCGTAATCTTTGCGTTATTTCTGGTACACAAGATTATACTTACGTGACTTGGGTAGAAGATAAAGATATGGTTAAGCCTATGGAAGAAATGCAAATCAGCTCTGGTTCAAGAGCATTATTAAGAGCATGTGAATCAGGTTGGTTTAATAAAATTATTCTTTTAGGATTTGATGGAATGGGTGCAATGAATGTTTATCAACACCACGAAGGATACGAAAGATCAACTCCTCGAGAAGAATGGGTTGAAGAACGAGAAACAATTAAACAACAATTTCCAAATATAACATTTTATGATTTATAATCGTTTAGCATCAGCGGCATACGGAGAAGGAAGAAAGTACTTCAAGTGGTGGGTCCGTGTATGGTGCAACCGTAATAAATAAACATGAGTCATGGATTGAAAAGATGACTAAAAAGGAAAATTAAAGATGTATGAGTATAAAGCAAAATTATTAAAAGTAGTAGATGGAGATACTGTAGATATCGACATTGATTTGGGCTTTGGCGTTTGGCTTCGTAACGAGCGTGTTCGTATTATGGGAATTGATACACCAGAATCCAGAACCTCCGATAAAGTTGAAAAACTTTTTGGATTGGCTGCAAAGAAAAGATTAAAAGAATTATTAACAAAAGATATAGTTCTTAAAACATTTAAAGGTCGAGGCGGAGAAGATGCCAAAGGTAAATTTGGTAGAATCCTAGGTGACTTTAGTGTTTATTATCCATTAGAAGATAGATGGTGTATGGCTACAGAAATTATGATTAAAGAAGGTCATGCAGTACATTACACAGGTCAAGCCAAAGAAGATGTTGCTGACGAACATTTAAAGAATAGAGAAAAACTATTGAATGAAGGTGTAGTCGACTCTAAAGCATATTACAAGTTATTGCCAAATGAATGATTTATTTTTCTCATTGGGATTAATCATTGTTATATTGGTAGCATCTGGATATATTGCTGATAGACTTACTAAATACTTTGATGGAAAATAATTTAAGAAAACTATTGACATTTATTAACAACTATTGTATAATATACACTATATGAGATATAATAATGAATTCCGCGGTCAGTCAATCGACTTAAGACCGAAACCAAGACATCCTAAGGATAAAAGACCTCCAACACCAATGCCATTTGATGTTGGTCTGAGAAAGTTTAGAAAAGCTGTTGAAAAAGCAGGTACTCTGAAAGAACTCAGAAAACGTGAGTTTTATGAAAAGCCAACCGCAAAAAGAAAGCGGTTAAAAAACGAGGCAATCAAAAGACATCAGAAAAGAATGGCAATGGAAATGAAACCTTACAGAGGCAAAAAAAGTTTTAAATAACTATTGACATTTGCTGTTAACTGTTATATAATTGTTTTGTTCAGTGGGAATAAACCATGACGGCGAGATCGTAAGATTTAGGACCCACGACGGCTACCGAGTCCGGGAGCAACTTTTGAACTACCGATATACTGAGTAGGAATCTAACGCCAAAGGACCGACCACTGAACCTCTTTATTAAAGGTTTATATTATGGGTTTAGTTCGCGGAATGACAACGCTTAACACTCGTAAGCGTAAAGTAAAATTCACAAAAGCAAAAATGGCTCAATTTGAGTTAGATTGGCGCAAGCATAATAAGTGGGCTAAATCTAACGGCCTACACGATTTCTGTTACGATACACTTCAAGAGTATATAAATTACTGTCACGGTAAAAATAAAATTAATCGTAACGAATTTAAACCTCGTCCTGTAGAAAAAACTTATCGTAGAGAAACACCATATTATCCAAGTCTTGATTTATCAACCGTAAGTGCAGGAAAAGGTACCTACAAAGAATCCCCTAAATATACTGGTACATTAATTAAAGGAATTGCTACAATGCATAAGAGCAATGCAGTTCCTGTAATCAATCAAAAAGAAGCTGAAGAAATATCAAGGATGGCAAGATAATGATCTATTTAGATTATAAATTTGAAATTAACGAAGAAGGTCTAAAGTTTAGTGATGTAGATGAACATGGTAATGAATATGACCAATTAAAAATTAATAGAACTCCATTTAATGTTGGAGATACTTTTGTTTTAGAATTAGATGAAAATGATTGTTTGTTTTTTCGTAGGGTAGATCACCATCCTGAACTAACACAATTGGAATTAGACATATGAGCGGAAAAGGAAGTAAACAAAGACCTATTAACGATAGGAAAAAATTTGATTCTGAATGGGATAGAATATTTGGAAAAAATATACCATCACATGATGCAACTGAATTTTTTGAAACCTCACCTAGAGAAGATATCCCAGAAAGAGCAAATTGGTACGGATTTGCCGATGAAGATACTTCTACCTCAAATGATTCTAAATATGCTCATCCCGCATACACAAGATATCCGTTTTTAAAGAACAAATTAGTTAAAGAATAAAACTATTGACATTTGGTTAATTCTTTGTTATAATAGTATTTTAAATTAGGTAATTATATGCAAGATCCTTGGAAAATAATACAAGAATTAGAATCAGACAACAGTCGTCTATTTAAAGAACAAGTAATTGCCAAATACATTTCAGAACCTATCTTTCGACATGGTCTAATAAAAGCATTAGATCCAATGGTAACATTTGGTGTTAAAGAAGTTCCAATTAAAAAGGATCCTACAGGTGAAGGATTGAATTGGGATGATTTTGAAAAGCTTGCATTAGATTTAGAAGAACGTGTTCTTACAGGACATGCTGCTCGAGATGCTATTCTTGTTTCCATGGCCAAAGCAACACAAGAAGAATGGAACGATTGGTATCGCAGAATTTTAATCAAAGATCTACGATGCGGTGTTAGTCATAAGACCGTTAATAATGTACAGAAAAATACTATTCCAGTATTTCAATGTATGCTTGCTCACAGCGGAGATAATAACCCAAAAAGAATTACAGGTAAATGTATTGTTGAATACAAGTATGACGGTGTAAGAGCAATTGTAATTGTTAAGAACGGCAATGCAACCATTTTTTCTAGAAATGGTAAAGTACTTTCAAACTTCCCACATATTGAAAAGGCATTTAGTAAAAAGATATTTGATGACTTAGTGTTTGATGGTGAAGTTATGTCTGAAGATTTTCAAACATTAATGAAACAAGTACATCGTAAAGAAGGTGCACAAACCGAAGATGCATACTTTGCATTATTTGATTTTTTACCTATTGACGAATTCCAAACAGGAGGTGGAACATTACCTCTTGATAAAAGAAAGGCCTTAATCCGAGGATTTGAAAATTCTGGGTATTTTGATAATTGTGTCAGAGTACTCAAACATTATGTTGTTGATTTAGATACTGATGAAGGAAAAACATCCTTTAAAAAAATTAATGATGAAGCAATTGAAAAAGGATACGAAGGTATTATGGTCAAACCTATTGATGGAGCTTACGAATGTAAGCGAAGTTATGGTTGGCTCAAAATGAAACCCTTTATTGAAGTTACATTAAAAGTTGTTGATATTGAAGAAGGAACTGGAAAAAATGAAGGAATCACCGGAGCGTTACTTTGTGAAGGCACCGACGAAGATAAATTTATCAGAGTTAGTGTTGGCACAGGTCTCAGCGATGATCTTAGGAATGATATTTGGAATAACTCTGACGCTGTACTTGGTCAGTTAGTTGAAATAAGAGCTGATGCTATTACAATCAGTCAAGACTCCGAAGATGTATATAGTTTAAGGTTTCCAAGGTTTAAAAGTTTTAGAGGTTTTGAGCCAGGTGAAAAACTATGAACCTTAGAGAAAAGATCAACAATATGTTAGATTCGCTACAGAAACAAATGGAAGAAAATTACCATTTGGAAAATCCTGAAGCAGTATATAATTTAACATTAAACATTTCAAAGTTTTGGAGTGTGTTGAGCGAAGAAGACCGAGATTATATTCAATGTGCACAGTATGCCATTGAAGGTGAACACGGTTGGAATTTACATGATGGAGAAAATGAATGACGCAATATAAACAAGAAGTGCAAAGACAAAAGGATTTGCTAAAAGCAGAAGAATGGGCAAACGGTATTGAGTGTTTACATATTCATAGCCTTAATTCAATGTGGTATGATAATAGACCAGAAGATACCGCAGATGGTAAAATGGTTACTGACAAAACATTCAACAGTGGTCTTATTGAAAGAACATTAGCAGATGGCACAATTGTCTACTTCGGAAACAAATTACAAGGTGATGAGTTAATTTGGAAATATAACGCAATTCACGCATAGGAGAAAAATATGAAATATTTAGTATTTTTCTTTATGATGATCTCAGGACATGTCTTTTCATATGAAAGTCCTTATCTTTTAAGCGAAGATGAACATTGCATGGCAACAAATATTTACCATGAATCTAGGTCAGAAAATCTAGCAGGTAAATATGCAGTTGCTGATGTTGTATTAAATCGCGTAAACGATGCCAGATATCCTGGTACTATTTGTGAGGTAATATATCAGGGTAAACATAAACCGTCATGGAAGGACCCCAATGTTCTTGTACCTATAAGAAATCAATGTCAATTCAGTTGGTATTGTGATGGTTTATCCGATATACCTACTGAAGAAGACGCTTGGCATGATTCAGTATTTGTTGCTGTTCAGATTATTAAGTTTAATAAGTATCGTGGATTAACCGAAGGAGCAACTCATTATCATACGACTTGGGTAAATCCGCATTGGGCTTCAACACTACAACAAGTGGGACATATTGGGTCCCATATATTCTACCGAGCAGAATGAATAAATAACTCTATAACTATTGATTATGGAGTATATTATGAAATACGCTGGAGTTGATTACAGCTTAAGTAGTCCAGCAATTTGTATTCATCAAGGTGAAACATGGAGTTACGATAACTGTACCTTTTATTATTATGTTAAGCAAAAGAAATTGCTACAAGGAGAGAAAGGACAATATCGAGCAACCATGTATCCTGACAATTGGAAAAATGATCAGGAAAGATATGATATGCTTGGATCATGGTCGCAGGAAAAATGTTTCCAATGCGACTTTGTTGGTATTGAAGGATATGCCTTTGGTGCCGTAGGAAGAGTATTTCAAATTGCAGAGAATGCAGGTTTATTTAAACATAAACTATATGAGAAAGGAATTCCATTTGATGTATATGCTCCAACAATGATTAAGAAGTTCGCAAGTGGAAAAGGAAACGCAAATAAGGAAACAATGATTGAAGCGTTTGAAAAAGAAGTTTCTATTGACATTCGCGAAAAATGTGGTATAATAAACAAATCATGGAATCCAATTACTGATATTGTAGATGCCTATTATATATGTAAGTTTGGATTCTATCAACAAAACGGTATAGCAAATGATAGTAATATTTAACGGTCCCCCAGCTTCAGGCAAAGATGAAGCAGCAAGTTTATTCAAAGAAGAATTTGGGTTTGGTAACCTGTCTTTTAAATATCAGCTATTCAAAGAAACCATTGAACACTTTAAAGTTGATAAAGAGTGGTTCATGGAAGGCTATAATGATAGATCACAAAAAGAAAAGAAAGAATTTGCTTTAGGTGATAGATCAAGACGTGAAGCAATGATTCATGTTTCAGAAGATATTATTAAACCAAGAAACGGCAAATCATTCTTTGGTTGGAAAGTTTCTAAAGAAATTGAAGAAGGTAAACATTACGCAATTGCTGACGGCGGATTTATTGAAGAACTTGAGCCTATCATTGAAAAAGTCGGAAATGAAAATATAATCATTGTTCAATTAACAAGAGAAGGACATGATTATTCTACTGATAGCAGAAGATACTTCAACGGTAATCTTATTAAAGAAATTGCTATTGGTTTTGAAACTAAAATTGATAAAGCTTATGTACTTAAAGAAGATTTAAATATTAGAACTTATCGTGTACATAACAACGGTTCGGTAAGAAACTTCCAAAGAGCACTTACGGATATTTACAATGAACTTAATGAAGAGTTTAAACTTGATAGCACTAACAGACAAATTACAGAATCTACCGACACCGAACATAATCAATCTTAAAGAATGTCAAGATCGTAGATCCTGGACAGAATCAGAATTTTTACGTCATGGTGTTGAAAAGATTAAAGTACATTCATATGATCGTTATGAGGAAGGCAAAAGTATTGCTTTCGTAGGTGATCCTAGTGTAGTTGATGCTACAACCAAAGGCGTTACTTCCTCACATTTACTTACCATTAAATGGTGGTATGAAAATACAGATGAAGAATATGGTTTATTCTTCGAAGACGATTTGGATTATGAAACGATTCAATATTGGAACTTTACATTAAAAGAATATATTGAAAGATGTAATCAGTGGGATTGGGGAGCATTACATATGTGTAATGTTTTTGAATATCCTTATGACTTTCAAAACGAATACATTCCGATGGTTCCTAGGAAAAGAGAACTGTGGGACCACGGTTTACAAGCATACGCACTGAAAAGAGAATATGCAAAAAAATTAGTAGAATATTATTTTGGAGAAGATCCAAGTAGAATCAATTATCGTATGCCGTTAGGTAGCCCGATAACAACAGAAAATAATATATTGCATGGATTTGGATTGGTTATAACCTTTCCTTTATTCAATCATAATGTCACAGACTTTAGATCGAAGAATATATATTATTATAACGAACAAGCAAGTTCAGCTTTCTATTCGTATGAGTTCCTTGATGGATGGTGGGAAAAGAAAGGTCAATGGTTATCACTTGATGGTATATTTGATAATGAACGAGAATCACATAAAATTTATGGAGAATTATAATGAGTTGTGTTTATAAAGGTGAAGTAATTAACTCAGAACAATCTGCCAATGCAAAAGGCGGAACTGAAATGATGAGACAACGCTTAATTGATAATATTGATAAAGAAGTACTTGAAAAGGTAGCAGTACATTTATCAAGACCTAGAGAATTATATAATGATGTACCAAACATTCTTTGGTGTCATGATTTGGCAGAAGATCCGGAAAATCAAATCTTAAAAGATGGTGGCTGGAATAAGTTCCATCATTTTGTATTTGTATCTGCATGGCAAAGAGATCAATACGTTGTAAGATACGGAATTCCATATTCTAAATGTTCAGTTATTCATAATGCGGTTGAAAAGAAATATGACCCAAAAGAAAAAGATATGGAAACCATTCGTTTTGTATATCATACCACTCCGCATCGTGGATTGGAATTACTTGTTCCTGTATTTGAAACATTAGCAAAAGAATTTGATAATATTCATCTTGATGTATTTTCAGGATTTGAAATTTATGGTTGGGAACAACGTAACGAAGCATATAAAGAATTGTTTAAAAGAATTGAAGACCATGATAAAATGACATATCATGGAGTTAAATCTAATGAAGAAGTTTTAGAAGCATTAGATAAGTCTCATATTTTCCTATATCCTAATATATGGAAAGAAACATCTTGTATTGCGTTGCTTGAAGCAATTAAATCACAAATGATTTGTATTCATCCTAATTACGGAGCATTACCAGAAACTGCAGCAAATGCAACCATTATGTATGATTGGAACGAAGATATGAATCATCATGCAAATTATGCTTTTGCCATAACAAGACAAATATTAACTCAAATGAAAAATGATCCAAACTATTTTCATGGATTTACTTTTTCAGACAGGTTTAACTTGGCAAGAAATTCAATTGCCTCTTTCTCCACAATGTGGAACACTCTTTTAAGGAACATTGGAGATGCCTACCAAAAATAAGCCAGATAACTTATTACAATTTCCGGCTATACATTCTAATCCTCCAATCAATGAGGATCAAGTTCGTCAAAAAATTAAAGATTACAAAGATAGTTATTCTACCGAACTTGCAGAAATTATTTGGGAGAATGTATTAGGGGAGATGGCTCGAGCAGGTTGTGATTTTGATTCTGATATGGAAAAGTACTTTCCTAGTATGGTACTTATCTTTGAATCTATCAAATCATTACATTTGCTCACAATGAATGAAAAACACCAATTACAAGAATATGCCGATAACAATGTTTTAATTATGGACAATACGGACCCAGGAGTATTTGCTGGTGGTATGATTAGAAAAAAATCTAAAGAAACTATTGACATTGACGAAGATTTGGATTAAAATATACAAATTAATGTAAATTGGATATAAATTATGATATTAGTTGACTATAACCAAGTTATGCTTGCGTCTTTGTTCGCAGGTATTGGTAATCACACAAATGTCGAACTTGATGAAAATCTTCTTCGTCATATGTTCTTAAACTCTATTAGATTCAATCGTAAAAAGTTTTCTGGTGAATACGGAGAAATTGTTTTATGTTGCGATAATACTAATGTATGGAGAAAAGATTATTTTCCATACTATAAAGCAAATCGTAAAAAGAATCGAGATGAATCTGATATGGATTGGAACATGTTGTTTGATGTGATTCATGAAATACGCAGAGAGATCGAAGAATTCTTTCCGTATAAAGTAATGTACATTGACCGATGTGAGGCAGACGATGTTATTGCCGTATTGGTTGAAGAGTTTGGAACTGAATTAAATACAGGCGCAGAAAAAATTCTGATTCTTTCAGGAGATAAGGATTTTATTCAATTGCACAAATATGCGAATGTTGACCAGTATAATCCAGTTTTAAAGAAATGGATTCGTCATGCGGATCCTAATAAATATTTACAGGAACATGTATTAAAAGGTGATGTAGGTGACGGTATTCCAAATATTCTTAGTGCTGATAATTGTCTTGCTATTGGTGACCGCCAAAAGCCAATGACAAAGAAAAGAATTGAAGTATTCACCAACACTCCTGAAAACATGGACGAGGAAACAAGATTAAGGTTCAATCGTAATAAACAAATGATTGACCTATCTCAGATTCCTCAACAGTATAAAGATATTATACTGAATGAATTTAATACACAAGAAGTAATTGGTAGAGAACATCTTTTCAATTACTTCGTCAAGAAAAAATTGAAAAACTTGATTGGAGATTTACAGGATTTTTAAAATGATTAGAGACTCAATCGCAGAAGTTCTAAACGCGGCTGCAAAAGAAAAAAGCGTTAACAGTAAAGTTGCTGTTCTACAAAAATTTACATCAATACCATTAAAAGGTATTCTTCGTTTGATTTATGATGAAGACATTGAATTTATGGTACCTGATAGTAAACCACCTTATAAAGAAAATAACTTGATTGACCTAGACACTATGTTGTATCGAGAAGCAAGACGTTTGAGAATTTTCTTCAAAGGTGGAGGTTATGACAACCTAAATCAAATTAGAAGGGAAGCATTGTTCATTCAATTGCTTGAAGACCTCGATCCGGCTGATGCAAAAATTTTATCAGAAAATATGATTTCGCATACTCCGGTAAAAGGCATTACAAGAAAGACAGTTGAAGCTGCTTTTCCTGATTTATTTGATACACCCTTACCTGCTCTTGGATTCAAATAAGGAAAACAAAATATGTCAAAGCGCAAATGGGAAAGCGCTGATTCCGAATGGGATGATTACAAAAAGATAGATCGCAAACGGGATAGACGAAAAAAGCAAACTAGAGAGAATAAAAGAAGGCAACGGCTTTCAGAAAAAAAGACTTTTCTTTCATAAAAACTATTGACATTTCTGATTATTTGTGTTATAATATAATCTGAAATGGAAAAAGAAATGAAAAAAATGGAAAAATACAGAGCCGATAAATTGATATTGGTTGACTGTGACGGTGTTCTCCTTGACTGGAAATATGCCTTTTATAGCTGGATGGCTGAAAAAGGTTATAAAATGTATGTTCACGGAGAATACGAAGTTGCTGATACCTTTAATATTACAAAAGCTGAAGCAAAAGCTTTAATTAGACAGTTTAACGAATCCGCAAGAATTGGATTCTTACCTGGTCTACGAGATGCAATTAAATATGTTAAAAAGCTACATGATGAAGGATTTGTCTTTCATTGTATTACTTCTTTAAGTACTGACCATTTTGCTGGTAAGATGAGAGAACATAATCTCGAAACTTTATTTGGAAAAGGTGTATTTGAGAAGGTAGTTTGCCTTGACTGCGGAGCTGATAAGGATATTGGATTAGCTCCTTACAAGGATAGTGGTTGTGTTTGGGTTGAAGATAAACCTGAAAATGCAATATGCGGACTCAATCTCGGACTCAGACCTTATTTAATTGCTCATGATTTCAACGATAATTTCAACCATCCTGACATACCAAAAGTTAGGTTATGGAAGGAAATTTACGAAGAAATTGTATAAATACAATTATGCATATTGAGATTGGATACTAAATGCCAACATACGAATTTGAAGATACCAAATCTGGTGAAATCTTCGAGAAGTTTCTAAAGATCTCGGAGAAAGAAGTTTACCTTCAAGAAAACCCCCATATTCAACAAAGAATTACCGGTGCGTCAGCATTGATTGATAGCGCACGGCTTGGTCGCATGAAACCTGACCAAGGTTTTCGTGATTTACTTTCGTCTATGAAAAATAATAAATCATACACAGGAAACAAAATCAACGATTGGAAGTAACATATAAGTTACCTTCAGAGTGTTGATTGCTAAGGAGGTTATATATGTCAAGACAACAGCGTCGTTCATCACCAAAGGAGAGAAGGTTATTGAAGAGGAAACAAAAAGGAACTTTAGATGCAAAGTTCTCAATGAAAAATATTTCCCCAATGACAACAACTCAAGAGGATATGTTTGATAGCTATCGTAATGGATATAATATTGCTGCCATCGGAACGGCAGGCACAGGAAAAACAATGTGTGCGTTATATCTTGGTTTAAGTGATATTTTAAACGATGATGATTATGACCAAGTTATTATTGTTCGTTCTGCGGTACAAACTCGGGAACAAGGCTTTATGCCAGGTACCCAGGCTCAAAAAGAAGCCGTATATTCAGTACCTTATGCTGATATAGTAAACAACTTATTTGGCAGAGGAGATGCTTGGGAAATACTCAAACAAAAGCATTCTGTCAAATTTATGACATCGTCGTTCGTTCGCGGACTTACATTTGATAATTCCATTATTATTGTAGACGAATGTCAAAGTATGACCTATCATGAACTTGATAGTATCATAACAAGAGTTGGTGAAACATCAAGAATCATATTCTGTGGTGATACTGCGCAAGATGATCTTGCCACTTCAAGAAACAGAAACGATATTTCTGGACTTGGAGATTTTATTAATGTATTAAAAAGAATGGATCACTCCTTCAAGATAATTCAATTTGGAATTGAAGATATTGTAAGAAGTGGTTTAGTTAAAGAATATATTATAGCAAAGGAGAGAAACACAATATTTAGTAGGCCTCAGTTAGCAATGACAGCCTAACAATCTCGGGGACCTTCGGGTCCCCAATTCTCAAGGATTAGATTATGAAACTATTTGAACACAATTCAGACGCACCTGTCTTAGAACAACTAACAAGATCCAACGTAGATGGTAAGCGTATTTACCAAACTCCTTCCGGTGAAGGATATCCTTCGGTCACAACAGTTTTAGGTATTCTTGGAAAAGAAGATCTAATGGCATGGAGACGACGAGTTGGTGAAGAAGAAGCAAATCGTATCTCTACTCAAGCCGCAAGACGTGGTACTGCTGTTCATAAACTTTGTGAAGAATATTTAAATAATAATCCCGACTATTCTAAAAAGCATATGCCTGCGAATATTCAAATGTTTAATACGATGAAACCTATACTTGATGAAAAAATAAATAATATTTGGTACCAAGAGTGTTTCTTGTATTCTAACGAATTACAAACCGCAGGCCAGGTCGATTGTATTTGTGAATGGAATGGTGAACTTGCGGTTGTTGATTTTAAGACGTCAAGAAAACTCAAAAAAGAAGAATGGATACTAAACTATTATATGCAGGTTTCTTTTTATGCAAAAGCATTCGAAGAAATGACTGGTACTCAAATAAACAAAGGAATAGTATTCATTGGTGTAGATAATGAAGATCCACAGGTGTTTGAGTTTAATCCTAATGATTATATTGAACATTTTAAAGCGGTAAGAGAAACATATAAAGAACTATATGAAAAAGATAAGGTACATAATTTCTGACGATCATATGGGTGTATTCCTAGGTACATATAATGGATATGATTTAGGAATGGAAGATGACAGTAGAATTTATGCTTGCTTTGCTGCCAACAATCCTTTTGGTTTAACCACAGCTTGTTCTTTTAAAACTGAAAGAGCAGCTTACCATTTTATTAGAGATATGTTTCCACCGAAAAAACATGGTATGTTAAAAACATTCGCGGTCGAAACAGAGAGCGAATTTCCAACCGTTGTAGAAATGATTAAGTCAGGTCATGCAGATATTACATTTGACATGATTGACAGTTTGATGCCAGCTGGAAGTACTACTATTCATTAATATAAATATCTATTGACATTACGATAAAGATAGATTATAATACAACTAATATGTTAATTTCAGATAAAAGATTAGTTCAAGAAGCGTTAATGTTGTGCATCAAAGCACACGATGGTCAGAGACGGAAATATACCGGAGAGCCATACGCAACCCATCCTATTGGAGTTTCAAAGATAATTGAATCTATTGACCATACACCTGAGATGGTTGCAGCTGCTTTATTGCATGATGTTGTTGAAGATACACATGTAACGTTTAGAGAAATCAAAGATACCTTTGGTTCTGTTGTTGCAGAGTATGTTCATTATTGCACTAACGTTTCAGAGCAATCTGACGGCAATCGTAAATTCCGTAAAAAGATGGATGCCGACCATTTCGCATTAGGACCTGCTGAAAGTCAAACGATTAAGGTTGCTGATTTGATTCATAACAGTCAAACCATTATACCTCATGACCAAAAATTCTTTCATAAAGCTTACAAATACGAAAAGCAATATATGATGGATGTTTTAACCAAAGCAGATCCTGTCCTCAAAGGTCAAGCGCAGTCGATGCTTGACGAAGCATGGAATCCGGCCAAATAACACGGCCGGATCTCCATATTCTTTCCAGTTCTATCCATATAACGAAAATTTCTGAAAAAAAGTGATTTATTTTCATAAAAACTATTGACATTCTTTATGAAAGCGGTTATAATAGTTGTATAAATTATGGAAAAGGTGGAAAATATGAAATCAGTAAAAATTTTTGAAAAAGGTCCAAAATTCGTTTTTGACAGATGTTTGGAAGCTGCTGAATGGATTTGTGGAGATTGGCCTGAAGACGAAGGCTTCGGTTCTTCTGATAGAGCTGCTGTTTACAGATCTGCTCTTAGAGATGTAATCGGTGCTGAAAATGCTAATAATCATTTTGAAGGAAAACTTGAATTAAATCCTACTGAACTTGAACTGTTCAAGATGGGAGTTTACAACGCAATTTCTGATGTATTCGCAAAGGAGAGAAACTATGCTTAATAACTTTATCGTAAAACAGGTAGTCATTCCTAAAGAAGAAAGAGATCTACCTAACGAGTTTGGTTGGGATGGTGCTATCGCAAAGTCAGGCGCTTGGAAAGCCAAAATGGACGGAATGCACTTCAGTCAAGATGATGATTTTCAAATTGAAAACTTTGCTTACTATCAAGATGTCTTCGATGTTCAAGCAGAAAGTCTTGACCATGTATTTCATCTAACGAATATGTGGAATGATCCTGATGCAGTGGCAATGATTCAAACTGGTCATTCTACTTCTGTAGGTGATATCATTGTTGATAAATCTAACGGTGATCATTACATCGTTTGTGATTTTGGTTTCAAACTTTTAGGAATTACAGGAGTTCTTCCAAATGTCGCTTAATGAATATTTTGAATTTTTAGATGCACTTCGAGAGTCAGGAACTATTAATATGTTCGGTGCTCCTCGAGTTCTTCAAGACGAGTTTGGTCTGAGTAAAGGAGAATCTTTTGAGATCTTCAAAGCATGGACCGAAAAATTTAATTCTTAATGAAAAAAACTATTGACATTCATTATGAATTGGTATATAATTGTATTTTAAATTTTGTGGAAAAGGAGTAAATTATGGCACATGAAATTGAAATGGTAAACGGTGTAGCTGCAATGGCTTACCGTGAAAGCAAAGGATTGCCTTGGCATGGTCTTGGTGTTCCTGTATCGGATGATATGACTCCGATTGAAATGATGAAAGCTGCTAATCTTGATTGGACAGTTTCTAAGAAAAAGTCATTTGTTGAAATCAACGGTGAAAAGGTTGAGACTGGACAAGAGGCTTTGGTTCGAGATACTGACGGCAAGATTCTGACTAATGTTTCTGGTAATTGGAAACCATGTCAGAACCTAGAAGCTTTTGAGTTCTTTACTGACTTTGTATCAAACGGTGATATGGTCATGGACACAGCAGGTAGTTTAAAAGACGGTCAAATGGTCTTTGCTGCTGCTGATGTTAAAGACGGATTCACTCTGTTTGGTGGAGATGAAGTAAAAGGATATCTTTTGTTCAGTAATCCTCATGTTTATGGAAAATCCATTGATGTGAAGTTTGTTATGACTCGAGTGGTATGTAATAATACTCTGTCTATGGCATTGACTGAACGAGGTCAACCTGCGGTTCGTCTATCGCATCGAAATGAGTTCGATCCTGAACTTGTTAAGCAATTACTTGGTATTTCACATACTAGGATTGAGCAATTCAAAGAAGCTGCTGAGTTCCTTGGTTCCAAGCGTTATACAGATGTTGCTTTCCAAAAGTTCCTCGGTCAAGTATTTGGTGTTTCTAACCAAAAAGACAAAGAACTTTCTCGAACTGCAGAACGTGCATTGGAGATCGTTGATACTCAACCAGGTGCAAATTTTGCTCCAGGAACATGGTGGAATGCATACAATGCAGTAACCTATATGACTGACCATGAAATGGGAAGGTCTGCTGATACAAGAGCTGCGGCTGCTTGGTTCGGACATAACGCAAAACGAAAGCTTGATGCTCTCAACATTGCGGTTGAAATGGCGGAGGCTGCGTAAGCACCTCCGTTTTTATTAATTTATTTTCATAAAAACTATTGACATTCATAAAGAATTGTATTATAATAGTATTATAAATTAAGGAAAAGGATATATTATGATTAAATTTGACGCTAACGGAAAACAGAGAACTGAAGCTTATATCACCACACTTGACACTCAGTGTTCAGGAGATATGCTTCAACTTCAGATGTTAAGGAATATGGTAAAACAGTTCAATTCTGAACTTAAACATGCCGGAGCCAAAAATAGGTGGGGTAGAGATCTCAGATATAGAATCTCTGTCAAAGGTAGAAAGCCAATCAATAAAGTTAAACATCCAAGAACTGGTCAACTCAGGGGTTATACATACCACGGAGATGTAATCGGTGGCTTGGCTAATGCAGGAGCATATGATGTTTATATGCACCAAGTAGATAGGTACTATTCTTAATTCTTATGGGCATAAATAAAATTAATTGGTTATTTGGCTGGATGGATATCAGCTTCTTACAAGAAAAAGGAATATTATGAAAATAAAAATAGAAATAGAAGTTGACACCGTTAGGGACGCGGCAGAACTTCAAGAGCTATTAGAATTGGCTCAAAGAGTTAAAGATAAGTATGAGGACTATGAAGATGGCTACGAAGATGATTAAAGACCTAGTAGAAGTATTTGCTAAAATGTCAGATACTGATTTAAAAGAATTTGCACAACTTGCTGTTGAAAATGGATGTGCAACTCAACTTGAATTCTTCTTACATACCGCACAATTATCTTTTGAGGAGGAAGAATAATGAAAATCTTAATTACAGGTGGCACAGGATTTGTAGGTACTAATCTACTTCCAATGCTTAATGCAAACGGTCATGAAGTTGTCTTAGTCGATAATCTTGCACAATCAGTATATGTTGATGAATTCCATTCTTCAGCAAAATTCTACGAGTCTGATATTCGAGACGTTTATGATACCACTAACATTATGCGTATTGAAAAGCCTGATGCTGTATTTCATTTTGGTGGATTAGTATCCATTTATGATTGTCATAAAAATCCAGTTCAAGCAGCAGAAAACAATATCATTGGTTCTATCAATGTATTTAATGCCGCTTTGGCATGTGGATGTGAAAGAGTTATCTTTTCCGAAACTTCTGCAGTTTATGAAAATGTTGAACTGCCTGAAACTGGTTACGAAGAAACACAATCAGATCCTACAACATTCTATGCAGCCACGAAAGCGTCGGTTGCTTTAATCGCAGATAGTTATGCTAGGACAAGAGGATTAAAATATACTGCTTTAAGGTATTTTAATATCGCAGGTCCTATTCAGGATTATAAGAGAACAGTACCTCCTCTATTTGCTGGTGTTGCTCTTCGTCTGCTTGGTGGTAATAATCCAATCATATTTGGAGACGGTACACGTAGGAGAGATTTTATTCATGTCGATGATGTAAATAATTTCCACCTTCAGTGTTTAACTGACGATAGAACTATTGGACAAACTTATAATCTTGGATTAGGAACATCTTATTCCTTATTTGAGATCGCAGAGATTATCCATGATTATTTGGAAATTGATAGACCATTAGAGTACGACATGTTGCCTGAGATTAACGGTGAAGCTCATACCATATATTCCAATATTGATAAAGCTAAAGTCCTTGGTTGGGTCCCTCAGAAGACGATAAACGACGCTATTTACGATACCATTGATTATCTCAAATTGGAGATTGAAAAAGGGAATGTAGATCCTAACGAATTCATGAAAAACATTGATACAAATTCGGTGAAAATTTAGTGAAATAATTTCATAAAAACTATTGACATTCTTTATGAAATAGAATATAATTGTTTTATAAATTGGAAAAGGAAGGAATTATGAAAATCGTTATTCAAACTCAATACTGCGAAAACTACGCTTGGAATGAGGACGGTACTTTAGGTACTGGTCCTGATGCTTATTGGAAGTTCAAGGGTGGTAGTACTTACATTGTTGAGGGTGTAACTGCTAAGCAAGCACAATCTTCATCTTTTTGGGATCAGCTTGAAGTTCTTGTCAGTTATTATAACGACGCTTCCCAGGAGTATGTCCTTGATATGAAAGTCATCGATGATGTTGACTTCAAACTTGAAGATCACATTCAAGAGTGGGAAACTCCTATCTATATTATTCAAACCGAATATGGATTCATTGCTCAAAAAAGAACTATGAATGGTGAGTTCGGTTATATGAGGTCAGAGATTAAGTCTAAATTTGAATCTTGGACTATGCTTCCAAGGCAAGAGAGAAAAGATTACTCTTCTTCCTTCACTATGAATAATGATCTTATTCTATCTTATGATGAACTTGAAACTTATTTGAAGGAGGCGGCATAATGAATAAAGACAATTTATATACTGCAATTTCTTTTGGAATTGTGACTGTGATGTTTGGTGGTCTTATCTGGGCAATGGCTTTTTCAGATATGCCTGATGTTCATATTAGTTATTCAACAAAGGAATGTGTTGCTGTAATTAATTACGGTGATACAGAATATACTTGTGATAACTATCCTAAAAAATATAATCATATCTGGGTGCAATAATGGAAAATTTAATAGCTTATTTAATTCTTGGTTTTATGTTACTATTGACATATATTGGATTTCACATGGCTTGTGAAAAAGATGCAGGAAAATACATTCCTTTGCTTTGGGAAAAAGGCGGAGCTTTAAACAAAACTTATCATAAACTATTTGGTAAGGATAAGAACAACAAATGAAAAAAGGTTTAATTGATTATTGTAAAGATGGTTGGGTAAGCCTGAGTAATTTTGTAGTCAATCTTACTGATTGGAAAAGGGTTGGAAAAGTTTCATTGGCAGTAGTACCTATTCTATTGTTTACCGTTTGGTATTGGGTAATTAAATCTGTTTGGAATGCTACTGAATATGTTAATAAAAAAGGTGATAAATTCTTTGAGGACTTTTTAAAATGATTGAGATTTTAAAGGAAGTAACTGATTGGGGAGATACACCAATTAATAATGGTTTCTATCATGTTAATGGTGCAGGTAATTTGGTTGCACATCAACCCGAAGGTGGAGTACTCAAAGTATTTAAGAATCCTTTAAAGAATTTTTCTAAATCACGTAGGAAGTTTTTAAAAGTTGGTGATTATCAAGAAAAAGATAATCTAGGCGGTATTCCTGTTTCAGGAAGTAATGGTAATACCTATTATATAGTGGATGGAAAATGTAGTTGTCCTGGATTTAAATTTCGCGGTGACTGTAAACACATAAGGAGTTTGTAATGCTAATCGAACAAGCAACAAGAGAAGATGTAATTCGTAAATACTTCAATGCTTTTAATAATAAAGACATTGATACTTTGGAAACTATGTTTCATAAAGATGTTACTTTAAAAGATTGGGAAGTTAAAGCAGAAGGTCTTTTGCCTGTATGCCGTGCAAATGAACAAATCTTTAATTCTGTTTTAAGGATTACTTGTATTCCTGAAGAAATTATAATTGATGGTGATTTGGTAGTTGCAGTATTGACTATTGAAGTAATTACTGAAGGTACTATGGCACATAATAACTTTGCCGAAAATCATGAAACACTTAAGGTCGTTGATATCTTTGAGTTAACAAAAGATCTTAAGATTAAATCAATCTCAGCATATAAGCAATAATTATGGACGAAAGAATCTTAAAAGAAATTCAACTCTCTCGAGCAGTCGCAAGAGAAATTCAGTGGGTTGTAGATAGCGGCGGAGTTATGCCTGTTCAAGTTCTTAAGCAATACGATAAACTTAAAAAGTTTTATGATGAATGTATTGCTGAAGAAGAAATGTAACAGTTCTGAAAATAATTCACATTATTTTAAATTTTTATAATATAATATAAAATTTTTGTATATATAGTATCGTATAACTTTTGTTTTGTTATACTAACTAGGATGATCTAATTGAAAAGAGAAACAGCATTAAAAATAATGAACCTCTCACCAGGAGTACACCCTATTGAGAAGTTAGTTGATATGCACCCAATGCGTCAAGTCGTATATGCTTCAATCTTACAAGTAGTTGTATTAGGATTTATGTTAGGCACGATGGCATTAGTAAATCTTTTTGTTTGATTATTCTATTATAAGGAACACAATGAATAACAAATTTATGATAGCAATTGCTGCTTGCTTAATTGCAGCACCAGCATACGCTGACTGGAGAATGGAGCGATTCGATTTGAATGGTGACAAACTAATCAGTGTAACAGAGCTAAAAGATTCAGGATGTAAAATAAATTTTTCTTTATTTAAACATGCTGATAAAAACCAAGACAAGTTTTTAGATAAAAAAGAAGCTAGAACAGCTTCACAATATATCTTTAGAAAAGGATGTCCTAAAGTAAAATAATGAAAGAAGAAATACAAGAAAGATTTGAATTAGCTGTTCTTATCAGTGTATTTGTAGTTTCATTAATAGGAGTTAATCCACCACTATGAAAAAATTATTAGAAGTATTTTTTAAATATTGGATACTTCCATGGGGTGGTGGATCCAAATGATAGAATTTGGAATTTCTGTATTAGGATTATTGATATCTTATATGTGGTTAAAAACTGCACCTATGTGGGATATTAGAAAAGCTCTTTGGGTTGAACAAGCTCGAAAACAATCTCAAAAATAATAAAAGGAAACTCAAATGAAAACCATGCAAAAGTGGTTTGATTTGAACGGTGAGGTTTGTGTCGAGTGTTTATTGGTTACTACCTTTTTGGGAGTAATGGTTTACAGTATACTTACCATCGTTTAGATCATAACCGAACACAAGGGACTCGAAAGGGTCCCTTACCTTTTATTACAATGCTTTTTTGCTTTTTTATGTACTTTAATATTATTGTGAACAACAACAGAAGTTAACATAAGTGTAGGCATTAAGATTTCATTTGTGATTGTTTGTCTCTTTTGAATCTCTGGTAATATAGATCCAAATATTGCTGTTTTAAGAAGTACCATTTCATGTACCTCTGGCACTCTTGGTAATAAAGGATTCAATTCATATACACAATCGTAAGCGAGGGCCTTTTTGGTAGACCAGATATCTGCAGCTTGAACCAGAAAAAATACTGTCCAGGTGGCTAAGCTGGCAGGTTCCTCCTCTATTATTTTAAATTCTGGAAAAATTAATGTTGATTGAATATGAGACGGATGCGGTAAATTAACAATTGAGCCATTAGGCATTATTTTTGCTTGACCTACAATAACTCTTTGAACATATTCATCATTGTATGGTGCAGTATGTCCTGCTTCAAACATTACTCTTTGTATATTAGTGTATCCTGCATATACTGGAAAACTTAAAAAAAGTAATCCGATAAGTAATTTATTTAGTAGTCGCAATGAAAATCCCGTCCCAATCTTTGGGTAGATCTTGTGTTTTCATATATTCACAACGCTCTATCCACATGGTATAATATCCAGCCATTTGACCTTCGAAACATTGCATTAAATCATTACACATTTTTATGGCTTTATCAAAGTTTTGTTTTTTATAATTCATATGCATGGCTTCATGCATCTCAGCCGGTTTAATATATTTATCCTTATTTAAATCTAAGACGGTATATATACCTATCCCAACCGATTTCCCTTTCACCGCAAGATCATCGACCTTTAAGAAAAAGAAATCATTAGGAGAACATCTTTTAACTGTTTCTTCACCTACTAATAATAAGCAACCATATTCTTTACATTTAGATTCTATCCTTGCTGCAGTAGATACAGCATCTCCTAATATATCATAACTGTGTCTTGATGTGCTACCCATTTCGCCAACATAACCAAGACCGCTGTTAATCCCAGCACCCATACCAATAGGAGGACGTCCTTGCTTAGTAATTTCATTATTGAATTTCTCCACTGCTCGTAGCATATTGATTCCAGTTTGAACTGCCGTCTTTGCATGGTCATCATCTTGCATTGGAGCATTATGTATATGCATACTTGCATCTCCAATGTATTTGATAATCATTCCATTTGCATCTAGAACAGGTTGAGTAATTGCATCCATATATCCATTCATTAAAGTTGTAAGTCCTTTAACGTCATCTCCAAAGGATTCACCTAATGGAGTAAATCCTCGAAGATCCGAAAATACAATACTCACATCTTTTTTCATTCCGTCCTTGACAAGTGAAGGATTTTGTTGTAAAATAGTAACCACTTCAGGCGAACAATAACCAGCAAACTGTTTCATTATTGCGCGCTTTTCTAAAAATGTTAAATAGTATTTGTTGAAACTTGACTGGGCAAATACGACTAAGGAAGCAAATGAACTCAATGTTGCGTCAACGAATGTTAACGAATCATTCCACAAATACAGCGATATACCATAAGAGGCGAAGAGAAACGCGATTGCTACTATCACCGCAGGAGCTGTGGGCAAAACATAGACCGCTGCAAGGATACCTAGACTCAATCCGACCAGAAGAAGCAGCTCGACTATTGGCTGCCAGTCGGGAATCTTTATTTCAATACCTGAAAGGACGGTCTGAACCAGGTGTGCTTGAACTTCGTGAGGATACACTGCACCCGTTGGGGTTGCGACTGGATTAGCATATCCTTCTGCTGTAATACCAAATACTAATACCTTTCCATCTGGCAAAGGATCAAGTATACTTACTTGTTCAAATTTATTCCAGAAAGCAATTGGTATTTCGGCAAAACTATTTGTTGTGATAGGATCTTGACGACCCATACGAATCCACTCAACTCCGAGTGGACCTACTTTCATTTGATAACTGGGTTCTCCTGTGAACACTC